>Ga0228710_1000767_pt1 | contig 44203 bp, 23 predicted proteins | sample MedpolnodulmetaG_FD_177995 | JGI IMG/M metagenome (GOLD analysis project Ga0228710, IMG submission 177995) | Root nodule microbial communities from Medicago polymorpha collected in Santa Monica, California, United States - pink nodules | ecosystem: Host-associated > Plants > Roots > Nodule... | reverse complement strand
GATGGGACGACTGTGGAGGGAAAAATTAGGCTAGAGAATAGGACAGGAGAGAGTGATTCATGAAACAATAAAATATGTTTGAGATTGGTGTGCTACCTAGTACCTAGTAAAGAATTAAAGAAAAAAAGGTAAGTTAACTAACCAGATGATGATTTGCACCTATTATTGATAGAATGGTGATAGGACAAAATGTTTTAGTGATGAACAAAATAATTGTATTGTATTTAAATTGGTTTCAGAGGATGTAGGGAGCAATAAAAGTGTTTATTTAGCTTTGCATAAGAACATGAGTGATATGTTAGTTAATTTTGCTCTGAACACGATTAATATAATTAGGAAACGATTTTTGTTTTGTTTTTCAACAAAAATAGGATAATTAGGTTGGAAAGGATTTTGATTTGTTTTTAATAAAAAAATAGGTTTGTTTTGTTTTTCATAAAAAAACAGGGTAATTAGTTTAGTTTAGGAGATTTGTTTTGTTTAAAAAAATAGGTATTGTTTTGTTAAAAAAATAGGGCAGATTTGTTTTGTTCAAAAAAATAGGAGATTGGGTGTGATCTGTTGAGAACACTTCAAAAAATAGGACCGATTTGATCTATCAAAAAAATAGGGTTAATAATTAAATAGGGGTAATACAGTAAAATTAAACATTAAGGTTAGGTTAAATTTAGGACAACAATTAATTTTCGGGTTAACTTTAATAAATAAGAGATACTACGTATTCTGTTATCAATATCATGGGTGCTTTGGCATCGTAGCTTATATTGGCTAAGTCATATCCTACTCTCAATAGGACGTGCTTAGAGAGGTTAAGAGAAATTAAGGGTGCCATTAATTTAGTTTGCTTAAAACACCATAAATCTAAAGACTTGGCTTTTATCTGCATGCGTGCGTGCAAGCGTTAGTATTCAAATAAATCTTAGATAACCTATTATGAACATTAATATACATTTTTATATATTATAAGAGTACACAAATTTGTTTACATCGTTATTGATGTCATGTAGAAACATTACAGAAATTAAATATCGCGTAAATACAAAATATCAAAAATATATGGTAGCTCACATTAAAATATTCTTTTTCATCTCCATCTTCTCATTTTCTTAGCTTCTAATGACAACCTGCTTTGAGATAGGGTTCCACCTATAAATATTTTTCTTTCTATCTCCACCCTCCTTCAAACTTTGGTAACCTCAAAATGCACATGTGATGATGAAGAGGATGAACAAATAATCAGAAAACATGCCATCATTTCATTTATATAGGTCTAACTTTCCTTGATTAGGTTATATATATGAACTTCATCCTAGTTATTTTAACCATGTAATCCGGTTGAACACTTTTTTATACGATTGAATTCTTAGTATTATTTCGTTGTTAATTGTTATTAATATTTTTTATATGTTAACGAATGTTAAGAAATCAATATATATGTTGGATGATTATTAACCATTGATTTTGATACATGATATAGATGAAGAGGATGATCATGTGATGATGAAGATGATGAACAAATAAACAGAAAACATGTCATCATGTCCTTTATACAGGTCTAACTTTCCTTTATTAGGTCACATATATGAACTTCATCCTAGTTAATTTCACCATGTAATCCGGTCGAACCCTTTTTTATGCGATTGAATTCTTAGTATTATTTCGTCATAAATACTACCACTTATTTTCACCAAAAAAATAGCATGGCGTCTTCCATCCATTTTCTAGGCTTGTTGGGTAATCGTAAAGATATTGGTTGTGTTGTAAGTGTCTTAAATTAGTTGGAAAAAATGAGGTCATAAAGAAGAAGAATCACCCTTTTAAAAATTAAGCAACTTGATTTGAAGAGTTTAAGGAACCTCGACAATGAAATGAAGACTATTCAGTGTGGGGATTTTGTTAGCAAATATGGAAATATCATGGACCTTTTGGAAGTAAAGATGCAAACAAAGGATATCACCGCATTGGCCCAATGTTATGATCCTCCTCTAAGATGTTTTACATTTTAGGATTGTGTGTTGGATCCAACCTTGGAAGAGTTTGAAAGAATCTTGGGTTATCCTTTAGTGAAAGGCAATCCAGCACTCTTAAATTTTTTTTGCAGAAGTTTTGAAAATTGACATAAGAGAGTTGGCAAGAAAGGAGGAGAAAATAAGGAATATTTGTAGGTTCTCACGGGAGTAACTAGAGCAAAAAGCACGAGATTTGACAAGTGAAAAAGAATGAGGCACCTTTAGAGATGTGTTGGTTCTTATCATCTATGGAATTGTATTATTCCCTAAGATTGACAATTTTGTAGATTTTAATGTCATCGATGTCTTCCTAACCGCAAGCAAGATGGAGAGAACCTAGTTCTCACGATCCTTGAGGATGCATATTACTCTCTTCATATTTTACATAAAAAAAGGTAGAATAATCGTATGTCATCTTCATGTGTTGTATATTTGATTTATATCACATATGTTCAAGAAGGGTTGTACTGTGGAATTCAAAACCAATAAAAAAAATGGGCTCCTATCATAAACCTTAAAGAAAGTTCAATCTCATGGTATTTACGAGAACAAGGGGTGAAAGTTGTAATTTACCGTTGTGGGGATTTCCCAAACGTACCTCTCATTGGGACCAAGGGGTGCTTTAATTATAATCGAACTTTAGCTTTGATAAAATTTGGATACCCCATGAAAGAAAAACCTGTGGATGAATTATTGAACGCTTTTGTTTTGCATGACGTGAAAAGTGGATACCCAAGCGTGTTGAGAAGGATGAGTAGAGCTTGGGATACAAGCATCAGAAAATCACGGCGGGAGCTCGTAGGTAGAAAATGTTCATTGGTAGCCCCAAATCGACTCAATAAAACATACGTCAAGTGCTCCAAGTAGATACTTCTAAAAATTCGAAACCAGCTCCTGTTTCTAGTGATGATACACAATCAAAAAAGCATTTCATGTACAGCAAGAGAGGCTAAGAGAAATTAAGGGTACCATTAATTTAGTTTGTTCAGAAAACCAAAAATCTTTAAACTTACCTTTTATATGCATGCGTGCGCGCGCATGCATGTGTATTTAAATAAATCTTTGATAATCTATTACGAACATTATTATACATTTTTATATATTATAAGATACACAAATTTGTTTATTTTGTAACATCGTTATTGATGTCACGCATAAACATTACATAAATTAAATATTGCGTAAATACAAAATATCAAAAATATATGGTAGCTCGCATTAAAATATTCTATTTCATCTTCATCATCTCATTTTCTTTGTTACATCGTTATTGATGTCATGCATAAACATTACATAAATTAAATATTGAGTAAATACAAAATATCAAAAATATATGGTAGTTCGCATTAAAATATTCTATTTCATCTTTATCATCTCATTTTCTTTGCTTCTAATGTCAGCCTGTTTTGAGATGGAGTTCCACCTATAAATATTTTTCTTTCTATCTCTATCCTCCTGAAAACTTTGATAACGTCAAAATGCACATGTGATGATGAAGAGGATGAACAAATAAACAAAAAACATGTTATCATTTCATTTACATATATATGAACTTCATCCTAGTTATTTTAACCAAGTAATCCGGTTGAGCACTTTTTTATGTGATTGAATTCTCAGTATTATTTCGTTATTAATTGTTATTAATGTTTTTTTATACGTTAACGAATGTTAATAAATCAATGTATGTGTTGGACGATTATTAACCATATATTTTGATACATGATATAGATGAACGACACCCGCGCTTCTTTGTACTCCGTTTTTCTTCTTTGCTGATCGGGGCGCATCTTGTGCAGGTTATGCTAATAATTTTTGCCGTTTTAATTTTTGTTGTTGTTGTAACGTTAATAGTTTTAGAAATATCGTATGCATTTGTGACGTTTAATTTAACTTTCTTACAAACCTTTAATGATCAGATACTCACCTAAAACATTAGAAGGTTGCGATTAGAAAAGAGAGATAATCGTCACAGACATCATGCTTAGCTATTTTGTTAAATGGGCGTAAAACTAATGAATTAATTGTCGTAATTTAGACACGCTTACCACATAGCAAAGAAGAAGGGATTAAAAAATGACTTAATCGCATTTCTTTAGTGATTGAAACAATCTTTGTGTAGTCAAATAAATTACTTATTTTATTACTTGACGACATTTTAGTACACTTACTAAACCAACCGTCATATATGGGTTTAAAATGATCTTAGTGGAGTAAAATACATTTTGAAACACTATATTTTCTTTTGGTTACAAAACACTATTTTCTATGATTTGATAAATAATTCCATTATACATTTAATTATATTAATTTATCAATTGTAATAAAATAATCAATATGATAAATAAAATTATTTACCTTGAAAAGAATTAAATCTTTGTCTGAAAAATAACAACCACATATTTTTTTTAGTTATACAAAATGATTTTTAAATTTTTTTGAAATTAATTCAAATTTTATAGTTTTAGGAATTTTTTATATAATATTCTAAACAAGTTTACAAAAAATCATTCAAATTTTACAGGAGCTCAACTATCCCATGCTTTTTATACGGACTAAAATCAAAAAACTCAGAGCCCGCTTGTTATAGATTTTTTAAGAAAAAAAAATCACTTTTTTTAAAAAAATAATCACTTTTATGAGTTTTGCATTCGTTTGTTACAACTTTTTAAAAAAATCAGAATCTAAAAAAAATCTAAAAACAGCTTCAAATGAGAAGCTGTTAAGAGCAGCTTTTAAGAAAATAGATTTTTTTAGAGGAGAGAGAAAATATGGTTTAAAAGATTGAACTAATTTTGTAACAAAAAATCCCTTTTATATAGTTGTATCCAAACAAACTAGATTATTTATTTAAAAAAAATGATTTTTATTAAGGTAAACAAACGCAAAATAGATTCTGATTTTTCATAAAATCTCTAAAATATAATCTCTAAATTATTTTATGTCAAAATCACTTTTATTTTAATCTGTAACAAACGAGCTCATGTTCACAAGAGACAATAACTTATTTAATCTTATCTCTCTCTATATATAATGTTATATAATTAGAAAGAAAAAAAAATCATTCCATAACTCTAAATAGGACTATAACATAACTTATATAAAAAAAAAAAAGGATTAAAACTATTTTACTTTTTTTGGTCAGAAATAGGATTAAAACTATTATCACTAATTAGTTTTTTTTGGTTGACGGAATTACTATTTAGTTCCTAAACAAAATCACTATTTTTTTTGTTAAAAAAATGACGGTGGTTTAATAAATAAATAAAACTTGGTTTATTTTATTTTTTGGTGGTTGTAACCAAAAAAAAAACTTGGTAGAAGGCTATATCATATCATAAAATGACAGAGAAAGAGAGAAGGAAGAATGTAGAGGTTTGAAAGTTATGAGTACGGACTTACATGGCGTGTGCCGCACGCTTCGCGAAGCAAGACAACTCCACCTCTCACTCCTCAAAACTGGTACTCTCCATTCGTCCGTCATCACCACCAACCGTCTCCTTCAATCATACTCACGCTGCGGCTCTCTCCATGATGCATCCAAACTGTTCGACGAAATGCCGCAGCCAAACCCTTTCTCATGGAACACCCTCATTGAAGCTTACATCAACTCAGGCAATAGAAGCAAGTCATTGCAATTGTTCCATGCTATGCCCTACAAAAGCCATTATTCGTGGAACCTACTTGTTTCGGCGTTTTCCAAATCGGGTGATCTTCAACAAGCTCGTAGTCTCTTCAATGCTATGCCTATGAAGAATCCTCTTGTTTGGAATTCGATGATTCATGGTTATTCTCGACATGGGTATCCCGGAAAAGCGATTTTACTATTTAAGGAGATGAATTTTGACCCTTTAGAAACGTTGCACCGTGATGCGTTTGTGTTGTCAACTGTTTTTGGGGCGTGTGCTGATTTGTTTGCTCTTGGTTGTGGGAAACAAGTTCATGCGCGTGTTTTTATTGATGGTTTTGAATTCGAACATGACAAGGTTTTGTGTAGTTCGATAGTTAATTTTTATGGGAAATGTGGTGATTTGGATAGTGCTGCTCGGGTTGTTGGTTTTGTGAAAGAAGTTGATGATTTTTCTTTATCTGCATTGGTATCGGGTTATGCAAATGCTGGTAGAATGAGTGATGCAAGAAGGGTTTTTGATAACAAGGTTGATCCTTGTTCTGTGCTGTGGAATTCGATTATTTCAGGTTATGTGTCCAATGGTGAGGAAATGGAAGCATTGGCTCTATTCAACAAAATGCGTAGGAATGGGGTTTGGGGAGATTTCTCTGCTGTTGCCAACATTTTGAGTGCTGCTAGTAGCTTGCTCAATGTTGAACTTGTGAAGCAAATGCATGATCATGCTTTTAAAATTGGGGCGACTCATGATATCGTGGTTGCTAGTACTTTGCTTGATGCATACTCCAAATGTCAACACCCGCATGAAGCTTGCGAGTTGTTTGGTGAGCTCAAAGTTTATGATGCGATCTTGCTTAATACTATGATTACTGTGTATTGTAATTGTGGAAGAGTTGAAGATGCAAAAATGGTTTTTAACTCGATGCCTAATAAAACCTTGATTTCATGGAATTCAATCTTGGTTGGCCTCACTCAGAATGCGTGTCCAAGTGAGGCATTGGATACTTTCTCTAGGATGAATGAACTGGACGTGAAAATGGACAAGTTTAGCTTTGCCAGTGTTATAAGTGCTTGTGCTATTAAATCATCCCTTGAACTCGGTGAGCAGGTATTTGGTAAAGCTATTACTTTGGGGCTTGAATCTGACCAAATAATTTCTACCTCACTTGTTGATTTTTATTGTAAATGTGGTCTTGTTGAGATGGGACGAAAAGTTTTTGATGGAATGATTAAAACTGATGAAGTTTCATGGAATACAATGTTGATGGGATATGCAACAAATGGATATGGAATAGAAGCACTAACCCTTTTTAATGAAATGGGGTATAGTGGTGTGAGGCCTTCTGCTATCACTTTTACCGGCGTTCTTTCAGCCTGTGATCACTGTGGTCTGGTAGAAGCAGGAAGAAATCTATTCTGTACTATGAAGCATGAGTATGATATAAATCCAGGGATTGAACATTACTCTTGCATGGTTGACCTTTTTGCCCGAGCTGGTTGTTTTGGGGAAGCAATGTATCTTATTGAAGAGATGCCTTTTCAGGCTGATGCATACATGTGGTTATCAGTATTAAGAGGCTGCGTATCCCATGGAAACAAGATTATTGGAAAGATGGCGGCAGAGAAAATTATTCAGCTTGATCCTGAAAATTCAGGTGCTTATATACAGTTATCTAACATACTTGCAACTTCTGAGGACTGGGAAGGATTGGCACAAGTAAGAGAGTTGATGAGAAGTAAGAATGTTCAGAAGATTCCTGGTTGCAGTTGGATGGATTGTTAGTTAAATGAGAAACTCAGCTTCTCAATTCCAGGTGAAGATTAATCAAACTAAGGAGGACAACTGCTCTGTGAAATATGCTTGGAACTACTATTAAGCTTCAAAGTTTTCTGGGCTATTTTCAGCTCTGATTAACCAATTGAGAGTGAGGGGCTTAAAATGGCTTGAGTTGGGTTGACACTGTTTCTTGCCAACAGTAATGAGTTAAAAGCTCTAGCAGCTAGAACTAAAAGCACAAAATTTTACTCAAAATACATGCAATGCCTTGAGTGTAGGGCAATAGGCGGCGAAAGTTGGAAAAGTGTATGGTGCATATGCAGCATATTATTTGCCGTAGGTGACAGAAATCAAGGCAACATAAAAAAATGTTATGCTGTCTACACCAAGCCTGAAGTTTAGTGCTTGTATAGAGATCAATCCCAAGATTCATATCATGTAGTGAAGTTATTGACAGGAAGGTATTTTGAGGTTCAGAAATCTAGCTGATTGGAATTTGGAACGAAGCCTCAATTCTGACTCACAATGGTACATTTGAAATTATCTGCAAATGCTGGATCCTTGCAGGTTGTATCGCTTAGTACTACTGCTATCTAATATCTATATTATAATGAAGCAAAAGATTGGGAACATTAAGCCTCCCTATGATTGCACCAGAAGTTGGGAGAAAATGTTGAAGTTAGGGAACAAGATAAAACATTCTTGTTTGAAATTGCATGACTGCTTTAATTTTGCTGTCCAATAATCAGTTTAATATTTGAAGGCTTGTAAGCGGTGATGGTTGGTTGGTTTTAACCTCAAGTTGATTGAGGCATATCTTATCAAGAAGGGAAGAGACTACACTGAGGGCATCTTCTCCTTTATTTTGTTCAGAGATTGTGAAAAATAGTAGAAAAATACCTTATTAATTGACACAAGTTTAGTAAGATACATCTCTTCTTATTTTCTACTCAAACAAGAGGAGATAATGTTTTCACTTTTCTTATGTTCATCTATACACTTGATTTGATGGTAAAGTAAAACAAAAAGTATTGCTAGCTAGCATACCTTTATTAGGAACTAGTACTACTGATAGAACACGGTAGAAAATTGTTTGGAGTCAATAAGCTAATTACAAATTTACTAAAAAAAAAGCTAATTACTAATATGCAGGTTTATTAACCAGCATGATGTACATAATCAAGCGTCGTTGATCCAATTCAATCCATCACAATTTTCTCACAGCTCAATCGAGCCCCTAACAAAAAATAATACTCAAATTAAACTATGACATTTTCATACTTGGGACAAATTAATCCCCACACTTTGACTTATTATAACATAATGATCAATTTGTCATCTTTATGAAAATGTCAGACTAATTTAATATTTTTTTTGTTGGAGATTGAATTGAACCCAAGTAATTTATGAGATCAAATTGAGTCTTTAGACATCCTAAAAAATCGAACGGTAGTTAACTACTGTCCGAGAACAATTAAAAAGTGTCTCAACCAATTTCAATCATATTCTCGAACCCATTTTGTTTTTTATCTATCTAAAGAACAATACCTAAAAACACTTTGTCGTCCATGTAATCTAAATCCAATTTTATAGAGTATTATTTTAAACCAAAACCATGCATCGATCATATATTACTTTTTTTTTTTGTTTATAAAAAATAATCGGAAATCTTTTGTGCATAATATAGAGATTAATATCTCAAGTCGAATAAGACTACAATAAACGATAAAATTCTCCCTTAATTATTTTTACATTGTTGCGTTCACTTATACAACTAATTAATTACAACTAATTAAAAGAAATCAAGACTAAAAATTTAATTTGGTTTATTAAAAAAAAATAAATTAATTTGACCGATAACAACTTTCTCATGGTTGAGTTGAGTTTACTACAGAAAGGTAATACCCAAATTAGTTTTTGATATTTTCATACAATGATATATTAATCTATATATTACCATGAATCAAAATTAAAAGAGACTAATTTATCTGGAAATGAATTGTGCCCGAAGCAACTTTGTGGGATAAAGTAAGTAGGGTTTATAGTTTAGTAGGGTTTATGTATCATAACTAACCGAAACAATAGTTGAAGATACTAAACATTGCAAAATATGCTACCTCCCTTCAAATCGAGAAACAGTTTTTGATTTTTTTGAATGTTATTACTAACTATGCCTCTGTGCTCTATGTGTATATAGCCATCATTTGCATGTACCCATTTTTCAAGCAAACACAGTGTTTTCACTCCTCACTCTCTCATTGTTCTACTCTCCTAGACCACTGTTTATCTCATAAATCTTCAAACTTTCTCAAAATTGTTCATGCCCACTTTCTCAAATTGGGTTTTAATTCATATACCTATCTGGGTAATCGTTGTATTGATCTTTATACCGAGTTCGGCCACATTAACGATGCATTGAAGGTGTTTGATGATATTTCTCACAAGAACTCCACTTCCTGGAACATTTGCTTAAAAGGGTTTTTTAAAAGTGGTCAGATTGGTAAGGCATGTTACATGTTTGATGAAATGTCTGTTAGAGATGTTGTTAGTTGGAACACAATGATTTCGGGTTATGCTTCTTGTGGGTTTTCTAGTCATGCCTTGGGGGTTTTTGTTGAAATGCAAGGTGCTGGTGTGAGACCAAGTGAGTTTACCTTTTCCATTTTGACGTCGCTTGTGTCGAGTTCTTGTCATGCTAAGGAGGTTCATGGTATGATGATTAGAAGTGGGATGGATTTGTCTAATGTGGTGGTTGGGAATTCATTGATAGCTATGTATGGGAAGCTTGGTGTTGTTGATTATTGTTTTGGCGTGATTTTGAGTATGAAGCAGCTTGATGTTATATCTTGGAACTCTTTGATATGGGCCTGTCATAGAGCCGGGCGACAAGAGCTTGCTCTTGAGCAGTTTTGTTGCATGAGAGCTGCGGAGTTGTTGCCTGACGAGTTTACGTGTTCAATACTGATGAGTGTTTGTTCTAACTTGCGATATTTGGAAAAGGGTAAGCAAGTTTTTGCCTTTTGTTTTAAGGTGGGATTTGTTTATAATAGCATTGTATCAAGTGCTGCTATTGACCTCTTTTCCAAATGCAACAGATTGGAGGATACTGTGCGGCTCTTTGAAGAACAAGAGCAATGGGATTCAGCTCTATGCAATTCGATGATTTCATGTTATGCAAGACATGGTTTGGGGGAAGACGTTTTGCAGCTCTTTGTGCTGACCATGAGGAAGAATATCAGACCGACAGAATACACGGTTAGCTGTCTTCTGAGTTCTGTTTCCATTTTCTTGCCAGTAGAAGTGGGAAATCAAATTCATGCTTTGGTTCCTAAATTGGGTTTTGAGTCAGATGCAGTTGTTGCCAATTCACTTGTTGATATGTATACTAAATTTGGATTTATTGATAATGCATTGAATATCTTCAACGAAATAAAAACAAAAGATTTGGTGTCATGGAATACTATAATGATGGGACTGTCTTACAATGGCAAAGTGTCTGTGACCATGGACCACTTCGAGGAATTGATAAGAGAAGGAATGCCACCTGATCGAATAACGTTTGCTGCAGTTCTACTAGCATGCAACTATGGGAACTTGGTTGATGTAGGAATTAAAATGTTTTCCAAAATGGAGATGGAATTTGGAGTAAAACCAGAGGAAGAACATTATTCATATGTTGTGGAGATGTTATGTAGAGCTGGTAACCTCAAAGAAGCCGTTGACATTGTGGAAAAGATGCCGTATAGAACTACCACGGACATTTGGAGGTCAATTCTTTCTGCTTGTGCAGTGTCTGGAGACTTGCAAGATATTGAAGTAGTTGCGATGAAAATAATGGAGAGGGCACCACAGATATCCTTACCTTACTTGGTGTTGGCTCAGGTATATCAGATGAGTGGCAGATGGGAGAGCGCAGTTCGAGTGAGGAAGGCTATGGAAAATATAGGTAGTAAAGAGTTCATAGGATGCAGTTGGGTTGGAATAAAAAACCATGTATATACTTTTGAATCAAATCAATTACAGCATTATGGTGGCAAAGATATTTATCAGCTGCTGAATTTGCTGGTATGGGAGATGGAGACAGAATGTGGTGTCTAAATATTGTATAGCAGTTGGTGGGGAATATGGATGGTGAATTGAAGTGGGTTACAATTTACAAACTCTAATTGTGATTTGTGAATGCTGGGGGGTGGGGGAATCATATAATTGGAGTTATAGACTTTAACTATCTATTGTTGGGAACGAGATGAAATTTATAATGTAGCAGTTACCAAAATAAAGATTATAGGCAAATATTAGTTAGATTATTTGTTAGGGGAAGGAGGAAATGTTTGTAGCCAAGATCATAGATCATACACTGAATCTCTGTCATAATAGTCTTTCAGTGTCCCATCTCAAACAACTTGGCTAATCATCCGCATACATCAAATTTTTAGTACTGCAAAGGAAATTCTTCGATAGTATCTATAATAGTTATGAAGTGAGATTTATTCGTGAATCGAAAAATGTAGTTTGTAGCTGGCTATACAATATAATTTTCAATTATCTAACGAGTATTTGTTTGCTCGGCAAAATTACAAGAGTCTTGCTAACAAGTGCCCTTAATAGTATTGTTTAAGAAACTCATAAAGAGAAACTTGTCTTAAAAATACAAGTTAAACACATAAAAGTCATAACTACATAATTTCTAATGTAAAAATTACTATTTTTGTAAGCTTAATAATGTCCAACGAGCACTTGTTAATATTTTCTCTATTGTAAGTGAGTTTTATTTTCACCACATTAGAAAGTCGGTGGATTTGCGTTTTTCTCGAGTGGATGTGGAATTAAACACCGGGCAATGCTATATACTCCTCCCGTTCCAAAATATAAGCAAAAAATGGTCAACAAAAGTTAATGTATTTGACTCATTTTTGCTTATATTTTGAGACGGAGGGAGTATAACGGCAACATGTATATCCCGAATGACAAGTGGCTGTATAAAAGAGCTTCCACTAACCATACATGGAAGTCGTTTAGATAAAAGAATCAATATTTAATGTGGCAAGTCGCTCGTGAATTATTCATGAAGCCAAATTTCGTGATATATAAGGCAATTCCCTTAAACACCCTATTGAATTATTTAATTTCAGTAAGGGTTGGTGTAGGAGTGGGTGAGACCCAAAATATTTGGAAGATATAATTTTCCTATATGTGAAACAATTTCAGATTGGAGCATTTTCCATAGTGTAGACGGATTTTTTTGAAGTCTAAAATAATCCGCATCTATGACACTAGAGATAACACCAATACATGGGTCTGACGTGGTCCCATGTCCCATGAGATTATGAGAAGATAATAACAGATCTAGAAAAGGTTTTCTATAAACTCACGACACAGCTCCACGTCCTTGCTGTCGCGAAATTAGGCAACGTACCAAGATAAGAAATAATGGCTGAGTAATGTACCATTGTAGCTTGTCCTTTTCTCCATCCCGTTCCAATCATAGTGATGGCAACGTTGTTATTGAGAAGGTCCAGGACAATATAGTTTCTAATCACCAACACCTTAAAAATAATTTGGCACTGTTGTTAAGTATAGGAACAACATTTATTAACCAACGATCAGAGCCATTTCTTGCATCACCGGCTAATACTATTTCAAAGGATCAAGCATCTCAAACAAAAAAATCGCTCCTTAAGTAATCTTATCGTGAACTTTGTAGCATGATTCATGTTTCCATGTAATTCATCTATTTCATTCATTGTTAATAAAATTTTGATTTTCCTCATTAGTCTAATATTTCACAATTATTCTGCAACCCTCCACTCTCCGTGATCCCTTCTTTTCATAGTGGAACCTAATTGTTAAAAAAAAAGAAAAACTCCAAAAACATTGTACTTAACGTTCTTTGAAGCAGTTAAGAAACACATAACTGAATGACGTTTCTTCTAATGTAATTGTTTGAAGAAAGAGAATTACCGTTGAGAATTAGTAGTTGATACCTCCACAAATTTTTTAGTTCAACAATAAATGTTATAGTTAATTTAATTGAAACGATGAAAATATAGATGTTATGCAAATAACCCATAAATATTGATTTTTTTTAGAGTCGTACCGACTAGTGCTAAGGACACCAAACTATTAAAATAGAAAGAAAAGATAAAGATTATTTTACAACGTATCATTTATTTCTATAATATTTAATTATTTGAGTTGCACTTACGAAACGTCCAAACAAACCCACATAATTTGACGACACACGCGTAGTTAAATTTCTTCCCTCAAATTTAAGTTAAGAAGATAACCATAATACATGCATCTGACGTGGTCCCATATATTCATGAGATTATGAGAAGATAATAATAACTGACATGACACCTAAAAAATAAAAGGTTTTCAAAAAACTCACGACACAAGCTCTCCACGTCTTTGCTGTCGAGACAAGAGACAACGTACTCAGATAAGAAGAAATAATGGCTGGCTGAGTACTAAAATTTGTCCTTTTCCCCATCCCACACTGACTCCCATCACGTTTACCATCATAAATTTTCCCATTATAGCATTTTTCATTTCCCTGTGAAATTGTGACCGATTAGATTAGATATGGCATCTTTGTTATTGAGAAGGTCTAGGACCTTAGTTCCTAATCACCAGCACCTTCAAAGTAAGCTGGCTAGCTTGTTACTAGGATCAGGATCAACAACATTCATCAACCACCACTCTTCTTCTCACATCTTTCGATCTTCTTCTCACCCATTTGTTGCATCATCACGTTATGAATCCACCAAAGCCCAGACACAGTTGGATTTGCAGCATGTCACCCACGATGACCATGATGATCAGGTACATATGCACTCAAAATATTTATCCGTTAATTAAGTATATTTTTTAATTATACTAAGTACAAACATTTTATACTCCATTTACTATCAAAATCCGGGTGATAACCTATAGGCTGCAATCCGTTCAGTTTCTTTAGTTCTAACCAGCCTAGGGAGTGAAGAATTGCATGTTATAACTTATGCTTTACCATCTGAATTATATTGATGAGGCAACATGAACTTATCTCATTTTATTCGCCACTGAGGATCGGAGTTTGGGGTTTGAATCTCGGACACCCTAATTTCTAGCCACAACAAGAAAAGATGAAGTGAAATACAAAACGTGGAGTGGAGTAAAAATTAGGGTAACTAGACTCAAATATGTAAAAAAAAGTAAAAAAAATACTTAGACTATTTTTGTATAAAATTAAATAATATATGTTTTTTATATTATAAAAGTTTCCACGTTTTTTCTCTAATTGATTGATTATGAGACAACTAATCTAAATCTAAATTATAAATTAAAATCGCGTGGCGCGTTTTTAGTTTCTTTTAGAAAATTATTACAAGAATCATGTGGGGTGTTTTATAACAGCTACAAGTACAACAACGAAATTATATTCTTAGATAAAAACTAAAAAACATGTTTTAATTTAATGATTTATAATATATTTTAGATACTATCTTGATTATTGAAGATTTGATTCTCACCCTAAATTTATATTAGCAAAAAATAATTATTTTTTTAATGGTTAAGTAAGATTTTTTATATTATAATTTGGATACAACATCGTCGACATCCTCTCAAAAAAACATCGATTACATTTTTAGTAAAAAGGACTAATATGACATGAAATAAATGACATCTGGTTCTGATTTTTTTTTTTAATTTCTTGTTTTTAAGTATACAATTTTTTTTTGTGATCATATTTAATATTTATTTTAATTAAAAATGTTATTCCTACAATCACTAAATATCCATTTAGTGTCAATTGAATTAGAAACTTATCCAATTCAACACGTGAACAAGGGTCTTATCTTTTGATTCAATTAAAGGGTCGTACCCTTCTTTTTGGAATATAGAAAAAGGATCTTTGCTAAAGATATGGGATTTGCTCTAATCCATACAATGATGGGCATTCAAATTTCCTCAACAACTCATCCATGGTATTCTTAATGCTTCGAACGAAGACTTCTTTCATAATTCTAACAAAGCCCAGTCATCATCATAATTCTTTCATAATTTATTCAATAATTCTCGTGATAGGCCCCCTCCACCAAAATAAAATATGAATTTAACTGATATATACAATTAATAGTATAAAGATTTTCATACTCATTAAAAAAAATTATCTTGAATAATTTATTTAAATTTATAAATTGGATCTTATAATTTGAGTTAATAATAATTATAAGTCAATAATGAAGAAAAATATATTTAAAATTTTTAAACCATAGGGATTATTTAAAAAAACAAATATTAGTATTTTTTTTAGGTGGAATATTTGTACTGTTAGTAGTTTGTTGAGGGTAGATTTTTTTTTAATGGCAATTTTTCTTATTGATTTATAGTAATGGAAAACAGTCCAAGTAGTACTACACCCACATTTTGGGACTTGGTATAAGTGGTACTAAGACCATCCCAAAAAAACATAAAAGTTCACCAATTACTCTCATCTAATCAAACAATTCGTTGAGTTTACAAACCATTCATAAAATAGGCACGAACCACAAGATTGTTTTTCTACAAACCACTACCATTTTTTTTTGGACAAAGACAAACCACTACCAATTGAACAATTGATTTTCTTATCACTTTACCTTTTATTCCCCCAACAACTAAGTCAATTTTACATCCCCATAACTACAGCGATTTTGTTAAAATCTTTTAAATTATAATCACCTTTTTTTAGGGTGGATTTGATTTTCCATTTCATTAAAATACAAAACTAAGTAGTCACCACTGTCCAACACATACAAAATAAAACTAAAAAAGCTATACAAAATTACATAGTAATTCCCTCAAAAAAATTACATAGTAATCAAATCTTTAATTATATATTTTTTCCTTTCTTTCTCAAAGTCAAGGCAACCTCGCCATGAAGGTTGGTTCAACTAGTTCGGAGTTAATTCGTATTATCATATTATGCAAAAATGTCTATTCAATTTTTGTTGGAGTTTGAAGATCTTTTTAGTGGATAATTTGTAAATACATCTGTCAACACTATGTGAGCCTTGAGGTTTGGTCTGACCTTAAGGCTTGAGGATGGAATCCAAGTCATCCAAACTTTTTTTATCACAAAAATAGAGTCCAGGGAGCCTCCAACAATTGACCAATTTATCACTCCTTAAACAAATGAATTTCTATTTTTTAAACTAAAAATTGAAAAGTATTTACAAACTTAATTTCATTTCAAACAATGATAAGCAATAATATGTTAAAAATACCTTTTAAAAAAAATTGTTAAAAAAAAAAATACTTGGAACAAAGGCATTGCCAAAATATGTGTATGAGATCAACAGAATTAGGTTCTAAGATTATTTTGGCTTTGAAATCCCTATAATAAAGCAGGGTGGCTTTTATCAATAAGCTAAAAAATTGATTTCCAAATTATTCCTATAAATGTTGCATTATATTTATCTAAAAAAAATGTTGCATTATTCATTCCCCAGCATTATTTAATTCCGCCTCTCACTGCTTCAGTTCATCGATTTTCCTGGAGGGAAAGTTGGATTCACTTCTGAAATGAGATTCATTTCTGATACTTCTCACAAAAGAGTTCCTTGCTATCGAGTCCTTGATGAAGACGGTGAGCCCATGAAACACACCAATTATGTTCAGGTATGTCATATCTCCGTATCAATGTTGTATCGTACTATGTATCCAGACTTCTTAAAATATTGTTGAAGAAATTATGAATCATAATTCAACAGGTTAGCAGAGAAATGGCTGTGAGGATGTATTCTGAGATGGTCACTCTTCAAACTATGGACAGCATATTCTATGAGGTACAGAGGCAAGGAAGAATTTCCTTCTACCTCACCTCAATGGGAGAAGAAGCAGTTAACATTGCATCAGCAGCTGCACTTTCTTCTGATGATATTATCTTGCCACAGGTTTGCTTCTGCTCCAAGGCATTGAAATTCCCTCATGCTTCTTTTCAAATTCAACTCCCTTTTTTCATTTTTCTATATTACACTTTCTGCTATTGTCGATATATAATAACAAAATAGGACAGTTGAAACTCCTAAATGTGAATCACCAATTTAAGATAGTCCTATTGAGAATTTTCGAATTCAAGATTCATTTTGAAATTTCATTAGTTTCATGGACCAATTAGGCACCAACCTGCAATTTTCTTAACTAATAAGTGAACAATAGTCCTGTTTTATTGATCACTTATATTTGATTAATTATTTTTAATTAAATGTACATAACATTGTGACTGCTAGTACCGTGAGCCTGGAGTTCTGCTATGGCGCGGTTTCACTCTGCAACAATTTGCTCATCAATTATTTGGAAACACAAATGATTTTGGTAAAGGAAGACAAATGCCTATACACTACGGCTCTAACAACCACAATTACTTCACAGTCTCATCCCCTATTGCGTAAGACATAGATACCATATATTGTAACATGTTATAATAATTGCAATTGTTAATTTGTGACATTCAATCTGAATAAGTTAATGTTGTTCGGCAAGAAATTCAGAACACAACTTCCTCAAGCTGTAGGCGCTGCTTATTCGCTTAAAATGGACGGAAAAAGTGCTTGTGCAGTAACTTTTTGTGGGGATGGAGGTACTAGTGAGGTTAGTGATTATGAATATATGAACCATCTCTCATAAGGAAGTAATAATAGAATAACATATCACTATGTTCCTCATTGCTGATATTTGAAATTGAAATATTGTAGGGAGATTTCCACGCTGGTATGAATTTTGCAGCAGTAATGGAGGCACCGGTTATTTTTATCTGTCGTAACAATGGATGGGCCATCAGCACCCCTGTCGAAGAACAATTTCGAAGTACTCTACAAATTCTTCCTACTTATTTTTAGTCTCAAACTTTTACATATGCATTTATTTGATAAGCGCATAAGCCTTTAATTCAAGGGCCTAATTCATGTTCAAGTTTATGTGATGTGATTTACTTCCGAGATATTAGAAAAACTAGAAACTTATATTTCTGGTGTTTGGTTAGGTGATGGTATTGTGGTGAAAGGTCAAGCTTATGGAATATGGAGTATCCGAGTAGATGGAAATGACGCACTTGCTGTTTATAGTGCAGTTCATACTGCACGTGAAATTGCTATAAAAGAACAAAGACCAGTCTTAATCGAGGTATGATTGACTTGAGCTCCTAATTTTACGTCAACCAAAGATTATCATGATTCTGAGTATTTTCACTAACTGATCTCATGGTGAATGATGTTCAGGCTCTTAGTTATAGAGTAGGACACCACTCTACATCCGACGATTCAACCAAGTACAGACCAATTGACGAGATTGAGTATTGGAAGATGGAAAGAAATCCTGTGAATAGATTCAAAAAATGGGTTGAAAGGAATGGTTGGTGGAGTGACAAGGATGAATTGGAGCTTAGAAGCAGTGTAAGGAAGCAGGTGAGTTCAATTTGTTAATTTTGTTGCAATTTATTTAGTCCAATATATATCTTGGTATGCATGCACCAAACAGTTTTGATTTTTGACATTTTGTTTTCTGATTTGTATTACAGTTAATGCATGCTATTCAAGTAGCAGAGAAAGCACAAAAACCTCCACTTGAGGACATGTTTACTGATGTCTATGACAAACTTTCATCAAACCTTGAGGAGCAAGAAAGAGAACTTAGAAAAATCATTGAGAAGCATCCCAAAGATTACCCTTCTGATGTACCTTTGTAGATATTTCCAATTCAAATAACCATTTGTACTCAAATTCACGGTCAGAATGTAAAATAAAGTTGGGGGCTGCATTGCTTATTCTTCTAATTTAATAAGTTTTTCATCTCTAAAAATATTGAGAATTTTGATTTAGTAAGTTTTTCTTCTCTAAAAATATTGAGAATCTTGATTTTAAAATAAAATGGGATGTTTTTGTTAGTTTTAGTTGTTAATTCAAGTTTGTTAGTGATTTAATCATACTTAGTTGGTTAATCACATTAGCTTTTAGTTTGTTATTTGGTTAGTTACAAGTCTCCTTGAATGTAGCTTAAGGTTGTTAGGGTTTGTTACTTTGCTTGTACTTTAAGCAACTTATCCTAGACTTCTATATAAGACCATTCACTTGTACATTCAGAATTAGAATCAATATACAATTTACTTTCATCAATTCATTATCCTTCTCTTCTCATTCTCTCAAATTCACAAATCACAAAACTCTCATAAACCCTAGAAATTGAAAACTGCTTCTGTTGCTTGTGTAACAAGCATCAATTGCTGCGCTAACAGTTTTCACCCTCCAAATTTTTTGCATTGTTTTCGGTCTCTAATGGATAATTTATGTTCATATTAATGTCAAGGTTATAACCCTTTTATGTTTAAGATGTATCTAATTTATGTCCAACCTAAACATGTCTGTATTATGTTCACAAAATTTCTAGAACATGTCCAAATATTTTTCATTAGGGACCAAAAAGAAAATAAGAAATTTTGGGAAGGTGAAAACATCCCATAAAAGTTAACATTTCAATAACATAGAAATAAACTATATAAACACTAGAATCAGATATAAGTTCAAAAATCAATAGAAAATAAATACAATGTTATGGGAGGACCGATCCAATTTGGTTATGGGACAAATCCAAGATTAAATTTTCATTCATGAAGAAGCTGATCAAATGGGCTACATAATCTAATAATCTCATTAGGATTAGGACATCAAAATTAATTCACGTATGTGAAGATGCATAACATATTGCTCTGTAGCTTCTGTTGCTCTTATGTCAACGCAATTGAAACCAAGGAAACCACTTCTACAATTTTTACTTTACACAACACTTTACTTACCAATGACTGAAAAACTTTTCCTATTATCAAGGTCCTGTTTGGATAAACATTTTTTGTAGCTTATAGCATAAGTGCTTATCATGATAAGCACTTATGTACAAGGTATTTCTATAACAAAAGATTAACTAAAATAAAATTATTGTTGTATAAGTTATAAGCTGTTTTCATAAGCTATCTTGGAGAGTTTGTGAAAATAAGCTGAAAACAGCTTATGAACATGTCATCATAAGCTGTTTTCATAAGCTGTCTTAAACAATTTCATAAGTGTTTATGTCAATAGATAAACTTAAATAAATCAATCCGAAACAGACCCAAATAATTAACTAAGAAAGTATTTCAAAGAATTCATTTGAGTTATTTTCATGATACGTAAATATACTTGCAAAGCATGTCCTAAGTTGATTTCAATAAACACGTAAGAACAATTTAAAAATAAAAATTTGATTAAATTTCTTAAAATTATGTCATACAAATAGTACTTAAATTAAATTATTTACTCAATTAAGTCTTATATTTTACTTATCTTTTGTTGAAAAGTGAAAACTATTCAAGTTTGGTTAGACTTTCGCTGCTGCTTAAAACCTTTTTAAATCGATTAAAAAAGGGCCTTTTTAAGTCGGGCGTACGTCTGACCTAATATTAACCGACATAACAAGTTTTGGCCTGTTAAGTCATGCTAATTTATCTACCTCCATGCCGAACTTTGAATTTTCATGACCCATTTCCCTTGTAGAATGAGATGGTTAAGAACAAAAATAAAATAAAATCATTTGTTGAAAATTTGTTTATATTCGTTGTTTATCTGGAATCAATTAATGTTGACTGTGCTAACGGCAATAAGGGTAAGGTAATATTGAATTGAATTGTTTAAACCTGAAAAGGACAGATTGAATAGTTTAACACTGAACAGTAGAATAGAATCTAGTATCTTGGAAAGCATGTGCGAGCATGCAAGACCAACAACCTGTCTTCAAGTTCCTCGTACTCTTTCCCTTGTTAGCATGCATGCCCAAGGCGGCATATATATACCACACCATTTATGTGCCAAGAATATTCTAAGCATCTTTTCTTGATGTTGTCACATTAAGAACATGACCAGTGTTGTGACTGTCATTGAATCATTGGTCCATGATTTCATTAATCAATGCCACTTCCACTTATCAGGACAATATATACCAATATTACACTTTCTGCTAGCAAAAAAGGAACTGCAATGAGTTTATGATTCACATTAATGTTGATTTGAACATATATGGACAGTCCTCCTTCTCCTTCTTGCATCATCGTTGCTTGTGATGCCACAAGGGACCGCAATGAGCACGATATTAAGCTTGTCATTGATCACGTTCGTGCTAGGGGTATCATTCTCTCTTCCGGTGACAGATTGCTTGTGCTCTGCATCTTGCATAAGGTGTCTCACCCAAGTAAGTGTTATATAATATTAGCCCGTCTCTTATTACTCGCTCCGCTCATTTTTAGTTGTTGTTTTAATATGATTTACATGTACCAAGAAAATCAATAAATTTTGTTACTTTTGACGAGACTATTTGTATTTTTATAATTTCTTGTATGGTTTTAGCATTCTAAAATTTGTTACTTCAATAATTTTGTTACTTTTCTGTTCCTTCATTTTGGATTAACAGTGGGATACCAGACATTAGCATGTCCTGAGTCTTTTGCCGGCACCAACTTTCGTGCAATGGAGGAAGAAGTCAGAAAAAAAGTGCATGTATATGCAAATGAGCTTTTATCATGTCTTGAGGATTTTGAAATCCAAGGGGTATATTTTAGGTTCTAAAAAACCTTTGCAAATATACCTTACATGCTTAATAATGCACATAACAAACCTTTGTAATAATCTTTGAGTATTATTTTTAACCTTGAAGTTGAATCTAATATATAGTTATACTATTTTCATGTCTAGGTTACCATTGACATTCAAGTCACCGCAGGATTTCCAATTAGGCAGATTATCTTACAAGAGGTTAAAAACTATAATGCATCTTGGATTGTACTTGATAGGTATTAGTAATTATGATTTCATATTTTTCTTAGTTTCCTTGTTATTTTATCCAATGGTTTTCAATTTTATTGGGCAAAATTTGAACAGATACCTTCGGCGCGACATGAGATTCCACCTTAACAAGATACCATGTAATGTAGCATTGGTTAAAGATGACTTGTCTGTGGATATATGGAAATCTCAAAATGCAAATGACAAAATTGCAGAAACAAAACCTGTGTATTCTTTGTCCAAGTTTGTATCATTATCAGATTGCCACAGCATGCAAGACATTGAGCAGTCTATTATCTCTTGCAAAAGTTATCCACATTCCTTAGCTTCTTCTGATAGCTCTGGTACTATTAAGAGCTATTCAATGCATTCATATGCCAATAGTTCATTACATTCTGGGTCTTCTTCTAAGCATGAAAGATCAGGTCAGGATCCCTTTCGTAAATTTTTAACTTTTTCATAGCATTTTATGTGCACTATATATAATATATTATCCACATTCATTCTTTTGCAATGTTATAAAAGATTTGTGGGAGAAATTTCTAAAATATAAATTTGGAAGGTTATCCGTTTTGCATCCAGTTTGCACAAACTGGTGAGAGCGAATCGAACATAAAACTTTGTGTCTACATACGATTTGGAGTCATTTGTGTGCAACATTCTAATCACATCTCTATATATTTTGGCATTGAAGTTAGTTCATTCAATGTAATGAATGTGGGATCTAATTGTCATTCCAGGTATAAGCATCAAAGGAGAACATAAACATCTCATGACTTCTCAAATTGGCCAAAAGCAAAATCAATGTGTGTTTCTACCAAAATCTTCAGGTGCACCAATTCTATGTGTTGGTTGTGGAATAAGGACAGAGTTATCCATCAAGGAGTCAAATAGGTTCACCTATTCTGAAATACAGCTTGCAACAAATGATTTTTCAAAGGATAACTTAATAGGTGAAGGTGGATATGGTCATGTATATAAGGGTGTTCTTAAAGATGGACAACAAATAGCTGCAAAAGTAAGGAAAGAAGAAAGTGCACAAGGGTTTTCTGAATTTCATTCTGAGGTTTATGTCTTGAGTTTTGCTAGACACAAGAATATAGTGATGCTGTTAGGTTACTGTTGCAAAGAAAATAAAAATATTCTCATATATGAATATATTTGCAATAAGTCTCTTCATTGGCATCTATTTGGTAAGTGCCATATGTTGTTTTATCTTATCTTCAAGTATAAGAAGTGTATTTTGAAGGCACTCTAAGGTTTTTATTTTGTTGTAGAAAATAGTGAAGCAGTTCTTGATTGGCCTCAAAGATATGGTATTGCACTTGGGATTGCAAAGGGATTGCGTTTTCTACATGAGGAATGTCGAGGTGGTCCTATCATTCATAGGGACATGAGACCAAGCAATATACTTCTCACTCATGATTTTGTTCCCATGGTAATAAAATAGCAAATATCCATGGTTATAACTTATATTATAGCTACGAATTTGTGAATATTATAAAAATCAATGGTTAGATAGTAAAGTTCATTGTTTATAACGAGTTATTAAGCGGAGTAACTCATCTCAGAGTTACTTATAGAATCAACATATTTTCACTATATGTGTGTGCGTGCATGCACACGCGTTTCATTCTCCCTTAGTTCTAGTTATTTCATTTAATCTTTTCCTAAGATATATAATATAAGGCTGAATTTTTTTTTTGTAAGGCTAATCTGAAACGCAAAATAATGGAGTATATGCCTTCATTTAAGAAAGTAGATCAATTAAGGTGCAAAATAAGTATGAACAAATTGATAAATTTGTCCAAAAATTAGAAAGGATTAGGAGAGAACTAAAACAAATACTACATAGTAGGTGAATGGTTGATTAAGTGATATATGATTTATAAATAATGCATGGTGCAGCTAGCTGACTTTGGCCTTGCAAAGTGGAACACTGGTGATGATTCTCATCAAACAAGGATAATGGGAACATTTGGGTGAGGATTTATTTGTTCAAGCTTTTTACTATTTACCAACAACAACACTGGTCTGATTATATCATTAATGTTGTTGTTATTGTTTATGTAGATATCTTGCTCCTGAGTATGCTGAAGATGGTATTGTTTCTGAAGGGACAGATGTGTATTCTTATGGTGTTACTATGTTACAGTTGATATCAGGACGTCAAGTGGCCAATTTAAATAATCCAGATCAGCAACAACAATCTCTCCGACAATGGGTAATATAACCATCTATTTGATTTGTAAACACTATGATTTGATTAGATGCATGCGTAAGATATTTGGTATTTTATAATGTCTTTTATATTTATAACAAAACTCTTCCATGTTAATTCAATTTGAATACTTTACATTGACATGCATTTAGGCTGAACCAATCATGGAGAAGTTGGCTTTACATGAACTGATTGATCCTCGTTTGGGTGAATCATATGACACTTATGAACTATACCTTATGGCTAAAGCAGCAAATTTCTGTATGCAAAGAAACCCTGAGATGCGTCCATCAATGAGAGAGGTAATTCGTTACTTACTCCTTAATTTTACATCATTCATTTCATTCTATCTATCTTGAAATTTATAATAATTAATAATTTGTTGTTTCAGGTTGTGCGATTTCTTGAGGGAGAAAGTTACCATTTCCATACTCTGGAAAGTCAAATTGTACCAAACCATAACACTTGATCAAGGAGACCACTGAGTTTTGATCTACTCATCAATATCTATATGTTGATATTGGTTAATTTTGTCAATGTTATAGCTTATTTGTCGTAGTCATGAATCATACCCTTTCAAGGATTTAGTTTTTGTTTATCCCCTTTTTGTGTTTGAGAGATTATTTGCTTGTAAATTAAATCAATAAGATGGATATGAAAAAACATAGCTATTACGTCAACTTACTCTTTTATTGATAATTTCATTATGTTAACACCGGGTCACGCTTGTGTTATGGTGCATAAAGTGTCAACTTAGTATTAAAAGTTTGATCTTAAGAGGACGATCCAAGTTTGAATTTCTGCAAGACGACTGTAAAATGTGTGGGTGTTACAACTGCGCAATCCCAAGTCCATTGCTCAAATTTTAAAAAAAAATACACTTCTAGAAGTGTGATTCTGGTAACATGAGGGGGAAGATTTATAAATTATCAAAATGATTATTACAGTTTTGACTTGTTCAATATATCAAAATCCAATGAGATTATCAAAATAGAGACTCAATTCTGATTTGTGTCGTGAATCATTATCAAGATAGATTTTCTATGAGGCCCTGAAAACGACATGATCCATACCACACTACTATACAATATACACATCTCTCTTAAATATTTGGCTTAGCTGAATCAAATCTAGTTTAGTCGTCTTCTAGGAAAATTTGGTAGATAATTACACTCTATCAAACACATTCTAGACCAAATAATATCATAGTTAACTTTGAAAACTCAAATAAATAACTACTTGATATTTGATAAGATAATGGAATGGAAAGTATTCCTGAAGTGAGAACACGCATGGGAAAGGGAAAGACACGTGACACATTTTCAAAATTCATTATATTACTGTGTCATGTTGTATGTGTAATTATAGTAACTTGATTGTCTAGGGTGTCATCATAATTGGAATGTTAGACATCATACTGAATTAGTGATGGCATTGTACTCTTTTTTAGCTTTAAAAATAGAGTAAAAGCACTTGATTGAGTTAAAAAAATGAGAGATTATCATCTTTGATTCTTGAAATCATCATTCAAACTTACTGACTTCGCCTATGGCACTCAATTTTGAGCTTATCAAAACATTGATTGTCCGTTGCATTGCCCCTTGGCCCATAGTAGTACTACCTTAAAGCGTTAGAAGTGATCACTATTGCATTGATACGAAATAAAGAGAAGAATAATATACTAGAACATGTCAGTAGTACCCAATCCAGTAACAAAAATCTCCGCCGTTTTCCAGGACAAAATCTTGGGTATCAACAACGATGTGTACAGCTATCATCAAACATTCTAGACTGGTGCTAGTCTTATTTATCAGACTACCAAAAACACAAATGTGAATGTGATTTTACCTTCAACCCTTGATCTGACCTTAAACAAGTAAAACAGCATTAATACAGCCATCATTTTCTGGGTTGTTGGTAACCTGGGCATATTTACCTGCATTCATGGCAAACAAAATCCAATGCATCAATATCAGTTGAAATTTCAACCATGATGTAACAACCAAAATACAAGTAACAAATAATCTTACCCCACACAACTTTTCCGGCAGGTGTAACCAGACCAAGTTCACTAACATTCACCTGAAATTACAGTAAGCAGGAAAATGACCAACATGTTTTGATAATAACTCATACTACATTTACATTATAAGAAAGTACATATCAATAATTGAAAAGATCAAGTAGGGTGAACTTAGATGCCTTAAATTGTGAGTGTGAAGTGTAGCCCTGAATTAGAAGAAGAGCAGGAAATAAAAATACCTCAATTATAGATCCCCTGGTAATGACACCAAGAGAGGTGTACATAGGGCCATTAGGGTTTTTCTTCACTCCAATAATTTCTAGATTGAATGTGCATTTAAGTTCTGGATGAGTGACATGAGCTTTAGTGAACCTCAATCCAGTAGGACGAATGAACCGCTCATACTTTGGAGGTTTTCTGGTAAAACCAGGCCCAACGAATGTAGCTTTGGTAACCATCCTCTTCCATTGTTTGGCTGCAAAATGGTGAAACCATATACTATGAGATCAGCTTCTGAAAATGATCAATATGCATTTTCTGTGTCCAATAACCCGTAACATGATAACGATGAACTAAGAGACTGAAGAAACAAAAACAGCATGGCACCTTTACAAACCCATCATTTGATAAATCAAATTCCCGTGACTTAAAGATTTGGTGTTTTGAATTAACCACCCACAAAAATTCAAGCATCTCAACTTATAAATAACTCAGAAAATATAGATTTTCTGGCTACATCTATAAACCGTAGGAGGGAGCAAAGAATGATAAAGAAGCATGATGTATAGAAATATAAAGGAATGACGATCATGTGGCACCAAGATCATTACCAGAAACAATAAATGTAATACTTACTCTTTCTTTTACCGGTGCGGACCACTTTGAACATTTCATCTTCAGCCACAGGACGTACCTATGAAATTGAAAAGCCACAGCTACACTCAATTATAGCTCAAAAAAGGAATAATGTACACCACTTCCTGCCTTCCCCTGCTCATTTCCTATCTAAAGGGGGGGAAAAGAAACTTAATGGGAATTGGAAGCAAATTAAAGTATTGAATGCAATCTCACCTTAGGTAGAGGAACATCCCATTTCCCAGCCTTCTCCTTCCTCTTTTGCTTAATGGTGTTGCTGAGAATCTAAAAAATAGAAAATACTCACATTACTAAACTTACAAGAACATGCAAGGGAATCAAGAGTCAAAATTACTTTTCAATTCTGCATGATAACATACCTTTGCTCGTGTTGTGTTCTCACGATCCAAAAGATATGCAGGAACAGCTCCCTCCTGAACATTATCATCAGCCTTGCGCCTAGATGTTGACTCATCATGCATGGCCAAACTGTTGACAAAACAAGATTAAAATCAGTCTCTCTTGCATTTGACGAACAAATTCATATCGATCAAAACCTATTATGCTAATCATTATCTAACACCAACCACCAACTCTTCACTAAACATAAATAATCCATATTTAAGAAATAGAACAACAACAACAACCAAGCCTTATCCCACTAAGTGAGGCCGGCTACATGGACCAAATTATGTCATAATGACATATCAAAAACCTTTCCTAATAGTTTCTCTTATAGTTTTTTTAGGTCTTCCTCTGCCTCTTGACTATCCTCCATATGATTTACTCTCCTTACTACAGAATATACATCTTCTCTCTACATGCCCATATGTAAGAAATCAAGCACAAATTTTTATTGGCATAAACAAATGCAATATAACAACAATGTATGTGAATTATGTAAAAACATTTTTTCTGATGCACTCATTCTAAGCTGCATTATGAAAAAAAAAAAACTTACGTCCTCTTCATCTGCGCTTTTTCGGCATAATTTTTCTTGGCAATCTGCTTACCCTTAATACCAATAGCCTGTTCCAGTGGATTAAACAGAAACCCAGTTAGATAGATTTATGACAATATACACAAAATACATAACTTGTTTAAAAATAATTTGAATTAAACCTGCTGGGCCTGTTTAGAGTGCTTGTGAGCTTTACGAGCCTCTTTCTTGCGAGTTCTTTCTTCGTGATCGAAACGGCGACCATGCTCTCTTCGGTGACGCTCCATATACTCATTTTGCGGCTAACACAAAAACAAAAAACAGAATCAGAAAAAGCATGTGACTTTGAATGAAATCTAAAGGGAAAACAAACACACCATTGTGATTGATTGTTGAAATTCAACTCCAATTAGCTTCCACTAAAAATACAAAACCAGTTCTTTGTATATGTAAGGTAACTCTTTGGCTGAAAAACTCCGGCTGCGTTTTCCGACCAGGTTTTGATTTTTGCGGCGAATTAGGGTTGGTTTCTGATACAAGGGTAGAGCGGTAGTGAACGATGGATTGGGTTTTATTTTTATTTTTTTTCTTAAATGCACTTTTGCTTTTCATATTTTAAAAAATTAAATAAAAAATAAAACAACTACGATCAAACATTATCCCTCTAAGTAGGGTCAACTAATTAAATTATGTCATAATTTCTATCATAAATCAGATTTGAATCGAACTCATTAACCTGTAAATCTTTTTTAATAGTTTCTACCATCTTTTCTATAATGTATTACCCAAGTCCCAACTGTATCGAATGGAATCATTCATGATCATATCTTTTCTAGTTTTATCACACTCATCCAACAAAATATCTCTCTGCTATCCTTACTTGATTCCCGTGTTAGTTCTTACCTGTCCAATACTCTGTACCATAGAACATTGTCGGTCTGCCTGGTGTCCAATATAATTTTCCTTTTAACTTAAGTGACACTTCCTTATCACATAAAACACCTGAGACTCTTCTCCACTTCAACTACTCAACTTGAATACGATCATTTTGTACTATGGACCAAAGATATTTAAACTTTGTAACTTGAGGAATAATATGATCTCAAACTTTCACCTCCAAGGTAGAAAGTAGAAACTACTCCTCATTTTGTTGAAGTTATATTCCTTGTACTCTGTCTTTCTTCTACTGAGACGGAAGTCATACGCTTCTAAGGCTTGTGTCAAAGTCTCTAACCCCCCATTTAATTCCTCCCTCGACACTCCAAGTAGGACTATGTCATCTGTAAAAAGTATACATCTTGGTGTCAACTCTTGGATGTGTTCCGTAAGGCGCATATAAAAAACTAAAGTAAAAATGTAAGGGCTTAAAGTCGGCTCTTGGTGCAATCATATTCTTATGGAAAAATCGTCGGTAGCCCCATCATGCGTGCTCACACTAGTCAAAGCTCCCTCATACATATTTTGGATAGCTCTAATATAGGCAATTCTAACTCTCTTTCTTCTCTAGGACTTTCCACAAAATCTTTCTAGACACTCTATCACACACCTTCTCCAAATCAATAAAAACTAAGCGCAAGCTTTTTTTTATTCGTTTGATATCGCTCCATCACACGTTGAAGTAAGTAAATCGTTTCCATAGTCGATCTCCCAGACATAAAATCAAAATGGTTATTGGTAACTCGAATCTCTTTTCTTAATTTTCATTCAATCACCCTTTTCCATAACTTTATGATATTACTCATTAGTTTAATTCCACAATCATTCGCATAATTTTGTATATCCCCTTGTTCTTATAGATTAGAGTTTCAATTTTACCAGGTAAGCCAAATGCAATTTATCTTCAACCTATTGTAGAGCAGATAAAGTTAAATCAAAGCTGTCGTATTGGAAAGCCTATCTTCTTTACATTGCAAAAAGAGTTCAACTAGTTAAAAGGGTTATTCACCACATGCTTTTACATAGCTTCATCATACACTCTTGGTTAGTAAGCTTGATTAAAGACTTCGAAAGATGGATGAGAAGTTTCATTTAAAGTGGTGACAAACCAAAGAAAATTGATGACAATTGCATGGCATAAAGTTTGCACACCTCATTGTAAAGGTGGCCTTGGCATCATATCTCATTCCCAAATCAATGAAGAAATCAAATTGAAGTTATGTTGGGAATTGATTCAATCTTCTCACCAGTGGACAATTTTTCCCAGAACCAGTGTCAAGAGATAATAAACTAGGAAAAAACCATTTGGCATCAAGATATCCCTCCATTTGGGCTATGACTATCGATATATAGTTCTTTAATTCAAAAAAAAAATGACCGTTAATTTATTAGTTTAGAAAGAAAATGTATTTAGTCTGTCAATGTACCGTGGTAACTCCCTTCCCTTAGCATAATATATAGTTTTTTATTTTTACAAAATTAAGACACCTTTACATTCTTGCTATTCCTGAATGAATCGTTTCGATAGTATGCATGTTAATCTTGTAATAAAAAATATTTCAGTTCAATTTCTAATATTTTTTAAAAAATCTCTAAAAAAAAAAAGAAGATAATTTCAATAGTAGCAATTCTTTTAAAAATGTAACCATAAGTTTATCTATATCTATTTGCATGAACAAATAATATTAGCTCTCATTCCTAATTTAACGTTGAACCATAAGCTAGTGGTCACATTTTTTGGAATCCTTTTACTTTCTCTCTCCTTCTCTTTGGTCTCCATGAATTTTGCAGCAACCATGAACATTGAGGTGACATTGCACATTTTCAGGTGATTAGAGACATGTAGCTAGAAAACAATTAATTAAGTAATTATTAAAAATAACGATGAATAGAGAGTTACAACAATTTGCAGCATCATCTTCATCTCATTTTTATAGCCGTTTTCCAAAACCATTCTCTTTACGTAAGAAAGTGCCATGGTGGTACCAAATACTCCATCCACGTTCAAAGTTTGTGGCAAAATGGAACGTAATATTCCTCTATGCTTGTCTCTTTGCTTTGTTTTTAGACCCTCTTTATTTCTATATTCCTATTACGGGAGACAAAGCGTGCATGCAAACAGATTTGGTTCTTGGTTTGTTAGTCACGTTCTCGCGAACCGTCGCAGATCTCTTCTTCTTGTTTCACGTGATTCTTAAGTTCAGAACTGCCTTCAATTCTCCAACCTCTCATGTTTATGGTCGTAAAGAACTTATCACTGATCCGGGTCAGATCGCCCGCCGATATATCAAGCATGATTTCATTATTGATCTTCTTGCCACCCTTCCTTTACCTCAGGTTAGTTAGTGGAAAAATCGTTGAAAGAATATATGTTAGTTATGATTTCGAATTTGTTGTGTATAGCTATGAGTAAATAGGCAAGTTAGTTCTTGAATTTGTTAGCATTGGTTGAAATAGTGTCTTACTTTTGCGAATTGGTAAATACATCTTAAAATTGTAAATGTCATTCAAAACAGTCCATCTATTAATTTATTTATAACATTAGAGGTATAATGTGACACATTAATTGAAATTGAAGTCCTCCAAATTGATCCTACAAGGGCAGCTAGAGACTAATTTGCAAATAACTAGTTCTCAAACGATTGCAATTACGTACTCACTGATTTACAAATACCTTTGATGTGAGATCGATGTGCAATGTGACACGTCATACTCTCTTAATAACAAAAGTTAATTGAGGGACATTTCGAGTGACATTTTACAATTTCTAAAACTTATCTGCCAACTTGAAAAATTAAGAAATTATTTCGACCACAAGTTTAGGTGACTAATTTGCCTATTCAGTCGTTTAGTTATTATGCAGCAAGAACATTTAACTGTAAATTAGTACATCACAGTAATAACAATATAACATTTGACTTTGTTGGACCCTCCAATTTCAGATAGTCATTTGGGTTGTGATTCCAGCGACAAAGAACTCAAATGCAGCTCATGTAAACCACACATTGTCCCTAATCGTTCTCATTCAGTTCATTCCTAGATGTTTTCAGATTTTTCCTTTACAACGCCGAATCTTGAAAACTAGTGGCCTTATAGCAAAAACTGCTTTGGCAGGGGCATTGTACAATCTTGGTTTCTACATGCTGGCCAGCCATGTAATTATTTAAAAGTATCAAATTTAATTACTATAATGTTTTGATAATAGTTAACTTTTGTGCTATGTGTTGTGTTTGTCAGTGCAGGTTTTAGGAGCAACATGGTATGTGTCATCTATTCAGAGACAATATGAGTGTTGGAGAATAATGTGCAAGAAGGAAATGAACAGAACACATTCTCCTTCTTGTAATCCTTCTTTTCTTGATTGTAGCACACTTTCTAACAATGAACGTCAAGTTTGGTTCAGACGCACTAGAGTCCTCACAGCTTGTGATGCACTCAACGATAAAAATCACTTTCAGTTTGGAATGTTTGCTGATGCTTTTACTGATCATGTCTCTTCCTCAGGATTCATCCAAAAATATTTTTATTGCCTCTGGTGGGGTTTGAAAAATCTGAGGTTTCTTCTACTCTCTACTCTTTACCTAAATATTGTATCGAAGACATCGATACATGACACGTCCATTTGATATCAGCAGTAAGCATTTCATCTCATAACTCATTATAAACTATTTTTTTTATAATGTGCAGTTCATATGGACAAAATCTTAAGACTAGCACTTACAGTGGTGAAACATTATTTTCAAGTTTCATATGCATAGCAGGTCTTATTCTGTTTGCACATCTCATTGGTAACATGCAGGTATAGTAATTGTAAAGTGAAACTATAAAATCATATTCTTAGCATCACATATATGGGAAGAAGATTTTAAAAAATAAACTCTAGTCTTTTTACAATAATATATTTACAATTTCTCTTGATTTGATCTTTCCATAAATTTAAAGAATTATCTGCAATCTACAACTGCAAGACTTGAAGAGTGGAGACTTAGACAAAAAGATACAGAAGAATGGATGAATCATCGCCAACTTCCACCAGAACTACAAGAACGTGTTCGTCGCTTTGTTCAGTACAAATGGCTTGCTACTAGAGGTGTTGACGAAGAAGCCATTTTAAAATCCTTACCTGTTGATCTTCGTCGCCAGATTCAGAGGCATCTCTGTCTAGACATTGTTCGCCGGGTAAGTCTCTTGTTATTAGTTGAAAATGTATATACATCCTGAAAACTATTACGATTTTTGATAGAATCCGTAGATAATAGAAAAGTATAGAAAAGTAATATGCAAATTGTATTGATAATGAGAACGTTAATTACACGAAGAGGTACGATAAGACTTATATAGCCAATGCGAACAAAGGTACAATAAGACTTATATAGCCAATGTGAACAATTTTGTAGTTATAGTATAACTAACTTTTACATCTAATAAATACATCACATTAATAATTGTTGTCGTGTTCAGGTACCATTTTTCGGCCAAATGGATGATCAGCTTCTAGATGCTATATGCGAACGTTTACTATCATCGTTGAACACAAAAGGCTCATACATAGTTAGAGAAGGTGATCCAGTGAAAGAGATGCTTTTTATCATCAGAGGAAGTGTAGACAGTTCTACAACAGATGGTGGTAGATCAGGATTCTTCAATTCAATCACACTAAAACCAGGTGACTTTTGTGGTGAAGAATTGCTAACATGGGCTTTGATACCAGCATCTAGTCTAAACCTTCCATCATCTACAAGAACTGTTAAGACACTAAGTGAAGTAGAAGCATTTGCACTTAGAGCAGAAGATCTCAAATTTGTGTCAAGCCAGTTTAAGCGTCTTCATAGCAAGAAACTGCAACATGCTTTCAGATATTACTCTCATCAGTGGAGAGCTTGGGGGGCATCTTTTATACAAGCGGCGTGGCGGCGTCATAGGAAGAGACAATTGGCAATGAAATTGTTAGAGAAAGAGAATTTGTATTATGAAAATGTGATGGAGCTAGAGGATTATGAAGAGAGTGGTGGAGGAGAGAGTTCTATGGGATTGGAGGAAGATAATGCTAGTCATGGTTTTGGTGCTACATTTTTGGCTTCAAAATTTGCTGCAAATACTAAGAAAGGAGCAGTTAAAAAGGTGACTATGATCCCTGATAGTAGCAGTTTAAAGATGCCTAAGATGTTTAAGCCAACTATGCCTGATTTCTCAACATTTCAAGAAGATTAATTTTTAGTTGAAGTCTCATGAGGACTGAATTAAGAATGAGGACAAATAATTCTTGATTTGTGTTTCTTAATTTGTATCTAACTAATTGTACAGAAGCAATGATATTTTGTCTCCCTATTCCTTTGATTCCCACCAATTCTCATATATAGGAAACATATTTGGTATATATTCAATATATAATGTCAATTATTTTAATAATATAATTTCAAAACTTTTATCATTTAATGTATGAAATATTTATTTTATAAAAAAAGTATATGAAATATATATATTTTAATAATCGTGGTCTTTATTGAACGAGATCACTTTGATATCTCAAAAGCTCAACAAGTAAAAGTCAGAGTTCCTGTAAAATAAAAAAGTAAAAATCCGAATTTGATAATAAACTAGCTTATCAAACATATGAAGAGGAAAAAAAACCACTACTAGAGAAATACATTGTTGCGAAGGAACGTGGCTTAAGTACATATCATAGGTTTGAATCCATCCATGAGAATACAACAATGTTAAATCTCTTGAACGAGTGATTTGTCACTCATTGCATTACCTGGTTCGAGGATTTAGTCTTTCCTATTGCTCGCAAAAGATGTTCAATTCACACATTATTGTAGACAAATTAAGCGATTAAAATACCTTGTAATTCAACATATTAATAATTTAGTGACAGAAATTAGACAAAGGTGTATCCCTCACAAACAGTTATGTCACCAATTCTATCACATAGTTTAAAACATTGGTTTAGTTAAGGATAACAGAGATATGCTTATCCATCACTAGAGTATTTCATCATTCTATCACTATTTCTTGCAACATTTTTTTTTTAAATAACCTTTTGTTTACGAAACTGCCCTACTTAAAAACAATAGAGAGTTGCTCTTTTCTATCAACCATGTAGGGTCTTGCTGTTCCAAGCAGCGTGGTAGGACCTTTTAGATATGTTAAACTATTTAACTGCTCTAAGAATTCCTACCTCGTTGTTTGGTATAATGATTCCCCAAAGGACGACTGACATCGATTAGGGTAACTCTGATGACCATTTATTAAATCGATTATTCTACAAACCGACCTAAAATGTCTACAAGCTTGACAAAAAGTAGGGCAATTATGGATAAAAAATATTCAAGGTAGTTTGAGAAGAAAAAAAATCAGAAGAGCTTATTTGAAAAAGAAAATCCATTTCTCTATCACAAATTTCATGGATAAAATTTTGTGAAACACTTTGATAGATAAAATATCGAATTTTTCGTTGTTGACTTCGATCGTACTATATAACGCTTCAGTTTTAATAATGAGATTATGAAGATGTTGATTTCAATTTGAAAACAAATGTTTGGAATCATGATAAATTTGATGAAATCATATTCACAAGATTTTGTTAAAACAAAGTATATCTTTGTCAGCATTAAGCACATGGCAATTTATAACTTAACTCGTTTTCAATCAATCATGCACTAAATCATCATCTAAAATTGACATTAAATAAAAGAGACAAGAGCACATCAAAATATCGTGAATTTGTGTTTGTTCCTCCAAAAATGGTGCATGTGTCTGCGTACGTGATATGATAGTCACACCTCGCCAAACTCCTGTGATATGGAGTCCTTTCAAAGCACGAGAGTACTGTACTGTACCTTACCTTATGTTTACGTTCTTCCAACAAATACGACAATACCTCGTCAGACATGCTACGCCTACAACTGTGTCTATTCTTCTAGGACAATCCAAAAGCAAAAACAGACTTATATGTCACTAAGATATTTTCTTAATGAAATTGTTTGATGCATGGACACCCACACATGCGTTTGTGCCATGAAAAAGAAAGATATAAGAAAGTATTTTTGTAAATAGTTACTTGTTAGATTTTTTGTTTTTGTTTTTGTTTTTAAGGATCTCTAACTTCTTATAAATACTCTCAAAGATCACTTAGAAAAAGCATTAAAGAAAACCCAATTTGTAACTATAACAACAAACTTGTAACCTACTTCCCAACAATAACTAAACAAGATGAGCTACTTATATAAGAGAGGGTGATGTTATAAATGTGACAAGTTGTTGATGTGATAAGATAAGAAAAACCGGTTAAAAAAAATGAATGTTGAATGAGTGTAAAAAAAACTTAGATGTACACGTATCATTGTTGTTACTATAAAGTCAGAATTGATTTTTAGAGATGTATAATTGATTTTGATACGTTGAATTTACTTGCGAGTATAATTGAATTTATTTTAATGGAATGTAATTTTTGATTATATAATTGATTCTACCTTCATATAAATGTATTTAAGAAGAGTGTTAGCAACACTCTGTTTTCAACTCTCTCTTTAATATTCACTTTTCTATTTATATAAAATTCTTACATGTATCATAACTTTATATTATCTATTTCTAAAGTGTGTGATTCATGTAGACTTTATTCAAAAGTGAATGATTTCAGAGAGTGTTGATAACACTCATCATATATTTTAATCACTTATGAGTTAGGGAGTTGATAACACTCACCTAAAATTTTATCTGCCAAAAAAACTCCTTAACATTGGAATGTTCACTTTTGTTTTTGTAATTGTTTACTTAATAATGGGTTTCCACCATTAAGCCCACGCCCACACCACTTTGCAAGAGAAACAAGATATTTTTTTCTCAAAAGAGAGATGGAAAAGAAAGAACACAAGAGACAGAGAATTTGTTGAATTGAGTGGTTTTCCAACGTCGAAAGTAGAGAATCTGCATCTGAGACACACAGGTTTCTCTTTTCTTTTCTCTAGTTTGTTGCTTTCTCTCTCTTTCTATATGTATATTTGTACACTCACTACCTCTATCAGTATCACTCTCCCAGCTTCCATATCCATCATTGACAAAATTAATTGACAGCTCTGTGTTGAAACATTGCAACAATTTCTATCAAATAATCAAGGTATTTATGTATGTATGTATATTGATTCATGCATATGCTTTTCTTCAACTTATATGTTTGATTTAAACTACTGTCTCTGTAGTATGAATAATTCTCTTCCAATTAAAACCATTTTACTTTATTTTTTCAAGTTTTTGTTTTGAAAGAAATTGTACTGTTTTTGTGACCAACTATATCTTCACTCTTTGTATTAGAATGAGTAAAAGACATGCATAATATTGCAGTTGCGTTTTTCAATTGACATTGACAATAATGCATTACTATAGTGTCTAATTAGTTCCCATATTATAGAGTAAAATATACCAAAGTGGATACAGGAACAAAACATTGATTTGAGAGTTTTCAATTTTTAGTGTGTCATAACAGTAGTAACCAATACCATGCCTTTCTTTAATAAATGAATAAGTATATACTTACCTTTTTTTGAGGCAAGTATATTCTTACCAAACTCTATTTTTTTCTGTACTGCTGAATGTCAACGACTTGCAACATGCATTTTATTGTAATTAGAATGTCATATCACTTGGTAAGTTGCAGAAATAACAAAGCTCTAAAGTCCTCATTGACCAGAGAAGCTGTTTAGAATGGCTGCAGTTTGTTGGCCATATTTTGATCCTGAGTATGAGAATTTTAGCAACAGAATCAACCCTCCAAGGTTTACCTTAATCTTATCTTAATTTTTTTCTCAGTTATACTTTTTGGTCATCTAATTTGCACTGTGTTCAATTGTGATTCATAAATCTACCTTTAAACAAATGATTTCTCTACACTATAAAATTGAACCAAATATGGTAATATTCCTTTTGCCTAAAACCATCAAATCCACACGTTTTATGCAAAATATTTTAATTTTCATGTATTGTATTGTATTGTATTGTATTATATTATAGATTTAAAATATAAAATAATTTTGTAAGGAGACCAACATATATAGACTTTAGTGTCTCACTCTCAAGTCTCATCTTTGCAAGACTTAGTACCATTAATGAGAAATTGATATATAGACTAAATTGTCATTTAAAAACTTAAATTATTTAAATATCTCGTATCCTTCTCTTTTATAACACAGCTCTCGATTTTATTTTATTTTTGAAAAATGGAGAGAATTCAAACTCATATTAGTTCTTTCGATCTCTTTTTATTCTTTTTTGAAACGGACAATGTTAGTAATTAATTATTAGGTTAATATTTTTCTTCTTCATCCGAGTTTGAACCTTAATCCGAGATATCAGATCATGAGAGCAAAATCAAATCACCATATACAAGGCCAAAATATTACTACACAAAGTGGTCACTTAATTGCTTCATTTTTTAAAATTAAAATGGTTAATTGCTATAATTTAACCTTATTCAGCCTCATCAAGTCAGTTCCTAATAGGCTAAGAGACAAAAAGAAGTGTCCTCTTTGATGGTAAACTTTATTTGCACTTCGCAGGGTCTCCGTGGACAACGCTAGTTGCCATAATTGTACACTAATCAAGGTACGTATAATCTCTAAATTAAATTACGGATCACTTTTTTCTATGGCCTCTATATGAGTTGTGGTTTGGCCATCAGCTACTTTATTGTAATTTTGAAATATGCAGTTTGATAGTGTTAACAAACCTGGAATTCTACTGGAAGTGGTGCAAATCTTGACAGACCTTGACTTCATAATCACCAAAGCTTACATATCTTCTGATGGAGGATGGTTCATGGATGGTATGTTTGTCATTAATTTAATTTTCATTCCAAAATGCATTAACTACAAAGATATGTGTCCTGTTCAAATTTCATATGGGACGGTTGTAAAATGGTCATAAGTGTCACAGTTATTATTAATAATAGTTAAGAGGTGGTATTGTGGTAATGGTAACCATTGAAAACTTTGGCAATTATTAAGCTGTTCTTCATTATTATCATTTCTATCTTGCCAATATGAATGTGCCATGAAAGTATCAAGTAATTCCTATCAGCGAGTATGACTCAGTGTGGTACAGTTTAGGAATAATGTTGTAATATGGCCGTAGTATTAAAATACAAGTTGTACACCGTAAACCCTAAGCTTGAAATAATAGAAAGAAAGTTGTGGCCGCCCTGTAGTCGGAGATGTGGTTACAATTAGCCGAACTTTGTCACCAAACATTGTGTATTTCTGTGTTTGTGTTTTTGTATCTTTATTTTTTGAACCGAGACTGTTGTTTTAATACTTTGCAATGAGTACTTGAACAAAACTGCACTTGTATGCATATCATAAAAATGAAAATGGCGCGAGTTTTAGACGAAAAAGGAAGAGGCTAATACCACACTCTAACACTCTTTATTTTTGGGTGAATGAATCTGTTGTATTTTGGTGAGACTCATGAAATTACTCAATGCAAGAGTATGTTGGTAACATTAGTATACATTCTTATCTGCTCTCTCTTTTCAAACAGAAAGACAAGCACACAATCACACACATTCATGGTTATGTGTTCTTGAACACTCCCTACCTGATACAAGCATTTAAGCTGCTAACTTGTCCACCGAATGATATATACAGTATTTCATGTGACGGATCAGCAAGGAAAAAAGATAACAGATAGCAAAACCATTGATCTCATTGAAAAGGTGTATATATATTCTTTCTCTAACATATGCATCTGATATAGTTTCTATCTAACTACCACGTGGAAAACTCAAATTTGTTGCTGAAAAATTGAACTAGCACAATTCTTTCAATATATGTATCAATAAATTTTTCAAGGGAATAATTGCTACCTGTTAACAGTTTTTCATACAATAGGCTCTAGGACCAAAAAGCCAGAACAAAGAAGAAGTGAAGAATTGGTCAGGCAAACGGGTTGGGGTGCATTCTGTTGGTGATCATATAGTGATTGAGCTGATCGGGAGAGACCGCCCTGGTCTCTTGTCTGAAATATCAGCTGTCCTTGCCAGCCTCCATTTTAACGTGGTTGTAGCTGAAGCATGGACTCATAACAGGAGAATAGCTTGTGTCCTTTATGTCAATGATGGTGCGAAACAAGCCATGGATGATCCAAAAAGAATATCTCTTATGGAGGAGCAGCTCAATAACATTTTACGTGGATGTGAGGATGGAGAGAAAGTTGCTAGTAGGACCAGTTTGTCCATGAGTTTCACCCATATTGATAGGCGGCTCCACCAAATGTTGTTTGCTGATCGGGACTATGAAAGTTATGGAGTAACGACAAAAGACGTGGAATGTCCTCCCTCTTTCCGGCCAAAAATTACCATAGAATGTTGTGAGGAAAAAGGATACTCGGTGGTTAATGTCAGATGCAAAGATCGCGCAAAACTCATGTTTGACATTGTTTGCACTCTTACTGATATGCAATATGTTGTTTCCCATGCCACAATCTCATCAGATCGCCCTTATGCATCGCAGGTACATCACATTAATTCTCATTTCCACATGTTCATTTATCAGTCACACATAGTACTTAAATGGTTCAAATGTCCAGGGTACAACTAGTTAATTTGTCTGGTTTCTAAAGAATCTTTTCAATAAGATAGAAGTCGTAAAAGGCTTGTGGAGGATTTGTGTATTCAAATGGCCGTACAAAGAAACAAAATAATGTTTTGCAGACAAAACAGATATCTTGAACTTTGAAGATACATCTTTTCTCAATTTGGCTTTGCTACTAATTTTGTTTATTGGACCCTTGCTTGTCTGAAAATTATTTAACATGATTGTTCCAAAATGTTACAAGAAGAAATTCTCACTTGGATTAATTTAGGAAATTAGAAATATGAAGACTTGAGAAATGTGGACTACAATGTTATCTTGTACCTTTAGGAATACTTTATCCGCCACATGGATGGATGCACGCTTGATACAGAAGGAGAGAAAGAAATGGTCATCAAATGCATAGAAGCTGCTATTCAAAGAAGAGTAAGCGAGGTAACTTACAGATTTAAATTTATTTCTGCTAGCAAGTCTGTCGCGCTTTGTGAAAAAACTTGTTTTTCTTCTTCTACAAGAAATCGAGAATGTCTTAGTCTTGTATTGAATTCTATGGCTTTTGACACAGGGTGTGAGCCTTGAACTGTGTGCAAAGGATAGAGTGGGATTGCTCTCTGAAGTAACAAGAATTCTGAGAGAGAATGGCCTAACAGTTTGTAGAGCCGGTATATCAACCAGAGGGGAACAAGCTCTTAATGTCTTCTATGTGAGGGATGCATCAGGGAACTCAGTAAACATGAAGACTATAGAAGCACTTCGTAAAGAAATCGGCAAGACAATGATGGTAGATGTGAAGAAGGTACCAACATATGACAAAGAACCAGAGACACGAGGATGGGCTAAAACTAGCTTCTTCTTTGGTAACTTGTTGGAAAGGTTCTTGGCTTAAGTCTTAACAATCATGTATAGAAGAATAAATCTGCTTGGGAGCAACTTTGTCGATCCACACAATGCTATAAAACTACGCATGTTTTCAGAAGTGTACTTTTGGATGGACGTCGAGACAGCAAAAAATTTGCATTTTTTTCGAATGCGTACTTGTTAGAGTGTGTGGAAAGTTCCTCCCAATCTATTTGTGTCTTAGGAATTGCTTTGATTTCGACCATTTTCATATCAGAATAATGCTTGTAACTTATATTTCGCCTTCTATATCTTCTTGTTCCTAATTTAATTTTCTAGCCTTGTTCATGGATATGGATTATTATTTAGTCACTGCAGAAAGTAAAAATTAATTCAACATTTTCATAATAAGAAGTCATTAAGCAGGCCATGTGTACAACCTTTGAAAACTTGGTAATAATGGTCTATTCTCACATAATTAATCTCATTAACATGATCCTCTTGCCAAGTAGTTTAGACAATCAACTTGACTCTCCTACTGGAATTAGATTTTAATGCTTCATGTCTGTAATTAAGAAAAAATTAAACTTAAAAGGTCCACAAATATAGTTTAACATAAGTTAAAGCTAACATACAAATAAAATGTAATATAAAAGATGAATTTGAAAAGGAAAAAAAAACTAAAATGATCAAACTTATAAGAGCAACATAATTTTGCCTTCGATTTATTTTTAAATAGACTAGTGAACTAGTAGGCCAACGAGACTAAATTCTATTTGTAATAAACTATAAAATAAAATTACAACCAATTTTTTTTTTATCGACGTCTAATAGTTGAAATTCACCTTTAAGGCGAATAAATAGGGTGTTCAGGGTTCGAACTTGATCCCTACATTACAATGCATTGTCTCTACAAACCGAGTTTTGTTCACGAGACTAAAATGACAACCATTATTTATTTGAGGTGAGACGCAAAGATATAAATAGATAGAATGAGCTACGGTTTATGTGCTTTGCTTGTTTGTATAATAATATAATAATTTTATTTAAGGTGCAATGTGTACTCACATTATAGTCTATTTGCATTTTATTTTAAAAAGTTTTTTCAATATGTAAAAAACTATGTAGGGAAATATACTTCAATCATTAAACCTTTAAAAAAATACTAAAATTATTAAAAATGTTTGCAAATAAATTATTTAACACAATATACAAAATTGTGGTCTATTAAGCCTAAAAGTCTTTTAAGGTGTTCTAAACGTCCGACCTTATTTAATACTTAGGCTTCTAAAAAAAATCCATTGACTTTATTTAAAAAAGTGGTATGGCCTAGGTTTGACGTGGGGGTAGAACCATAGCAAGCAGCATGATCTATTTTCACACCTAGATAAGAGAAGGCTCAAATAACTCCTTGTTCAATAAAATAGAGGTTTAGTTCAAGAGTTGAAATCCTCTATTTTTCTAAAATAAATGACCATCTCCATAAGTATAGTTTTTTTTTTTTTGTTGAAGAAATCTCCATAAGTATAGTTTTAATGTATAAATATTCAATAGTTTTTTTTAGGGTATAAATATTCAATAGATGTTTTTAATTTTAAAAATATATGTAACTATAAAAACTATATTAACGAACATTTCCATTCTATTAGAAAATGGAGAATACTTAGCCACTTGAAATGCTTGGAGGCTAGAGATTTGCATATCATGGGTGAATAGATGACAAGGAAAGAGAGATAAGATTTTTTTTTTGAAGAGGTTAAAATGGAATATATTACCAACTCAAAAAGTCATACTTAGCATAAGGTGTGTCAAGAGAGAACAATATAAAGTCTAGACAATATTTACAAAAACAGAAACAGGGAAACAAAACGACAGATATAAAGAAAAGAAACAACTAAAACATGCCTAATAATGAAAGTGGACGCAACCACCAACTATGGTAATTGTAAGGACAATCAGTTTTCGTCTTAAACCACCGATAGGAAAGCAACTTAATTTTGTCCACTAGCACCATTTTCGAGCACTCTTTAGCATTGAAGATGCGCCAAGAGAGATAAGAAAAATGTTTCACTGTTCATTTTTTTGTTCTTCAGGAAAAGAATACTAATCCTTAAGTTTTTTTCATTTTTTTTTGGCAAAACTAATCCTTAAGCTGTGTTTGGTAACAACAAAAAGCTAGCTTATAACTTGTTGAATTAGCTTATAAGTTTGTTGGATCAAAATTTGACGTGTTTGATAACAAGCTTTTTTCGTGATCTTATAGCTTTTTTTGAAAAGCTATTTCAAGTAGCTTTTGAGCTTATAACTTATAGCTTCTTATAATTTCTTCCAATTTTAACCTTCTTGGTTTAATTTTATTATTTTTAAATAAAAAAAACCACCCACTTTCCCACGTTTTATGGCTTACAGCAACCATGCTCACGGCTTACTAGTCACTGGTACTATAGTTTTCATGTTCTGTTGTTCACTTTTCTTTATGAGCTCGCTTGTAATTCATATAATATTTTTTTGGAACAAGGTAATTCATATAATATTTAATGTTAAATGAAATATATAATAAATAA
>Ga0228710_1000766_pt1 | contig 44205 bp, 15 predicted proteins | sample MedpolnodulmetaG_FD_177995 | JGI IMG/M metagenome (GOLD analysis project Ga0228710, IMG submission 177995) | Root nodule microbial communities from Medicago polymorpha collected in Santa Monica, California, United States - pink nodules | ecosystem: Host-associated > Plants > Roots > Nodule... | reverse complement strand
ATATACATCATATAGTTAGTTAATGAATCGATTTAGTTTTTTAAAACACTATTGTATTTCATTAAATGTTTCTAATAATATAATCAATTTGATACCTATACATGAAACTCTAATAAATCTGTGCATCTAATCTGTGCATCGCACGGGTTAGAGTCTAGTCATTACCAAAATATAAATTATGGTTGCAACATAATATAGATACTGATGTGGGAAGATCAAATTTCGGCCTACTTGATCTAGAATTTCTCAGTACGTGAATGGTGAACAACATTAACCAATTTAAGAGAGAAGAGTGAGAATAAAGATGATTCTCATGGTTCGATTGTAACCAGTTACATAGCATGGAATTAAGATTGTTATTTTTTTTTATTCTTAAATTAATTGATTGGCAACATGACAGTAAACAGAGGAGGGAAATGATAAGCAAATTCCATTGGGAGAATGTGTTAAGAAACATAAGTTGGTTATAAAAAAACCTTATTATTGATGCTAGCATCCATAGAAGTTGACGGAACCAAGTCTAATTTTGATTGCGATGCAATACAATCCACTTGCTTGCCCTCGAACACAGCAGATACAACGTCCCAGTATTCAGATTCTTCTTGCTCGGTAAAATTGATAACCTGAACGAATGTAGGTAGAAGGCGCCCAAATTGGTCTTGCTGCAAAAGATGCAAATAATTAAAAAAAGTTCTTCGGTAAAGCAGTCTGCTTATTTATAAACCCGTTTATATCTAAGAAAAATAAAACCAGTAACTAGAAAAAAAAAACATCATATTTTGTTTGAATTAATTAAATATGTCCATGTAATCCAACAAAAAAAAAAAAAATGTCCACGCACTTCACTTACATGTATAATATAATAAAGTTAATTTGGATGCATAGCTGATATAAAGAGATATTACACCATTAATATATAAACCAAAGAGTGTAAGAAAAAATAAAAGTCAAATCATTACGAGGAATTACGGGTTAACTAGTTGACTTTAAGACTTCAAAAATTGACTTAGCAATACTGTCCAAAATATATTTAACGTTTATTTACTAAGCATCACGTACATTTCTAACACAACATCGATTATTAAAACTAAAACCAGAACTAGAATAAAGACAGTGGGCAGGACAAATGTGCATATCTAAACAGGGAAAAAAATTTAAAAAAATTACAGCGTATGTATGCCATTGTCTCTGCATTGCTGAGAAACAAAAACAGTGATAAAGGGAAGTGTGCAATTTTCAAATGCTTAACTGATCAGAAATTCATACCTTGTGATACATACCATCTCGACATAGTGTGTACTTCTCTAGACAAGTACACCAATCCCCATGTCCTGGTTCAAACCACCATTCATCAGACACCTGAAGCAGGTCAGCATTAAGCAACTTGACAAGGTAATTTAAAACAAAAGAATAATGCTAGCAACACATTCTCTAACACACTTTCTTTGATTGGTTAAAATGAACATGGATCCCACCAAATTTATATGGGACCCATATGGATTTTAACCAATCAATGATGGCACAGCATCAGAGACTAGTGGCTGAGAGAGGAAATGCATCATGTAGGAAGCTAGTTGTGAAGTCTTAGTACCGCAACCATGTTCTAAAGAGTAAAGAAACAATGAACACAATGTCTAGAAACGAAGTTCAGACAATTTTGCCTACGTCTCCGACTGCAAAGCAACTGCAGTTCATTTGTATTATCTTGAAAAATTAGGACCTACTATGTACAACTTTTATTTAAATACTACGGTCCTCTCGAGAGACTCTGCCCACTTATCACTAACTATGAGTCATACTCAACAGGAGGCTTAACTACCACACAATGATCCATCCAGTAGGCTTCTAAGTATAAGTATTTTGTTCCCACAAACATTCATCACAAGCAGCCTACATTCATATCAATTACCAATAAATGTTTAAGTTAAGCGGAAAACCTTTTTGTATAGCCGTGCATAAGCTTCCCATCGCTTATTCTGGAAAAATGATCTTCTATCAGCTACTGCATCAGAAGCTGCTAGCTGAAAGCTTACAGCAACTAGCAATTCTCTTGCTTCATTTTCTACACTGAAAACGGTAACAAAGACAAGCTACAGTCAATATGGATAGCTCTGTAACATAAATCCATTAGAAATGGAAATGTTGCACACCTGATGATAACAGCAGCAAGTAAGTGACTTCCTTCTACTCTAAGGACTGGGTGTCCAGCCTTCAATGATTTATTCTTGCTCAGTAAAATATCTGAAGAATTTTCCTCTTCTGTGTCTTTGGAAAAATAGGAGGATGCTTCTGTTTCAGGTGTATCCACTCTGTCTATAGATGAGGATGCTTCTGTTTCAGGTGTATCCATTCTGTCTATGGATGAGGATGCTTCTGTTTCAGGTGTATCCATTCTGTCTATGGATGAAAAAGGATTTCCGGTTTCCTTATAAAGCCAATGTGCGGCCAGTCCATGTTCAGCATACTCATGCATCCTCTGGTATGCAGAATGATAACTGAAAACATTAGCAACTAAACTATACACGAAGATATCTCTGCAGCATGTGAGGAAAAATTTAGCACCTGTGTTCTTATTTGTACTTCTAAAGGTGAGTTGTCAGGACCTTCAACTGCAGTGTGCAAGGACTGCAATTTTAGTAAGTTAACAATGTTAATACAAAAATAAGCACGGTTCTTAAGACTAGCATAATAAAATGATCATTTTAATTTTATTTCTTAAAAGAACAGAAGGCCTAACCTGATAGCCACTAGGCTTGGGATTAATGATGTAGTCATCAAATTCACCATCTATCGGTGTCCAAAGTCTATATAGTAAAATATACATAATAAGAGTCAATATCTGGGGCCAATAGGGTACACCTTAAGTAACAAATATACACAGATCTAAACTTCCACTACAGATCGAGGACAATGAGCACACATGTTTGTAGCGCATAACAGACAGTCCAAAATATCTGAAAAGGAAAAAAAGAATCGAAAATATAAAAGAAATTATTTCGAGTTGATGCTTCTTTTTTCTTCCTATCCTCCTCAGAAGGCTTTCTTCTATATTCCCTTAAAATTACAAAAAATATCTACCAATAGTCCTATACATAAAGTAAATTAAGTTTATATCTATACCTTCATACAAATTATTGTATTGAATGACTATATGTGTATATATTATATGATTGATAGATGACTACAATTTGACCTTATTTTACCTGTGTACAATGTCAAGAAGACTATAGCAACACTGAACTGCAGGTCCATGTAAAGCTCCATTTTTGTCCCCTACAACTACTCTTAATGCACGTGCATCATATACTTTATCAATGCTTGTATCCTTTCGTTTCATCTGCACAACATGCAACCATGACTTTGACCATTATTTTAATATTCACAAAGTGAAGTCAGCACAAAAATTGAGATCAGTAGTGCTAACATTGCTTGATGGGAAAAACAGTATTTACGGCTAGTTCTATAAATTTATTTTATTAAGATAAATGTAGAGTAATGTAGTAATAATAAAACAAACATTAAAACTAATATCTTAAATGCAGCACCATCAGACACTTCCAGACACTCCCTGCTTTCATTTAGCTTTTTCAATGTTAGTTGAGACAAACTATTCTAACGTAAATTGGCCAATAAATTGCTTAGGATGGGTATAATCTGTGCCAAAGAGTAATTTGATTCAACGTTTCTGTCATATCCACCAACACAAGAAGATATAAACGAAAACGAACACCAAAAACCTAGATACTACTGTTTGTGCAAATGTTTTGGGGGAAATGAGGAGCCATGGATGGACATTGCACATTATTAAATCCCCAATCCTTCCAATAATGCTTAACGGGAAGCATGGAACTTAACTTTCCTATTATGTACAAGGTCTCTTACATAAGCTTTCCATATATCCATTGATTTCACTAGCATTACGCTCTATTCAAACTTACTTGAATAATCATAATTAACTCTTCAAATAATGTCAAGGTTCTACATACAGTGAGAATAGATAAAACACAATGGACATAGTTCATAATTCAAATGTCAAGAAGTGAATTTGCCAATACCTTACTGTATATACTATACAGGCTTTTTAGTCGGCTTGATAATGTAACCTCCATTCCTGGAACGTAACTGAAAATACAGAAGGAAACTTTTAAGAACTACAAAATTGATTAGACGCAATATTATAGCAGTCAGCACATAAATTGTGCTACATAAAACACAAAGCATTAGGTAAAACAGGCATGTGCCTTGGACAATATCAGAATACAGAAGCGGTAGTGATAATAGGAAAAAGAACATACGAAGCCGATATGATCAATTCTCGCTCAAGTGCTTCCTCACAAATTACCAATGATGCCAAAGCTAACCCAGCATCCTGAACAACCTTTGGTTTCGTGCATGTCTCCACATTATTAGCAATACTATAGAGAAAGTTAGCCCGTTTTCTCCGATCCAATAACACATCAAATGGGACAACAGCTTCCAACAGATCCTGAAACCAATGTGACATAATCAGAATGAAAAACTTGTTCTAACCCTTTCACAGGTCTTGTTGAAGCAATATAGATGGAATAATGCCTCAATTACCAATCATCAGGGTCTCTGACATCAAGAAAAAGGCTTACCAAATACTCTCTCAGGTCACTATTATAAGCAAAAAACCATTTTGTAGGTTCATTGAACAACTGGTGTATCTGGTCAATGATATAGACCAAATACATCAGTTATTCATTGAACTTAAAAAATCATTTTTTGCATATAATAGTGACTGGACGGACATTATTGCTATACTACATTTGGCATAGTCTTTGTGGTTGTCAGTTACATTTCCTTTAAGATCTCATAATTACCTTGGTTCTTATTTGAATTGTTATCTATAATAATGTATGTTACAGTAAAATAATATTAATATTTTCATTTAGCATATATATTTAGTTGGCCATACATGGTGGTTATGTGATGTCAACACTTATACATTTAGTTTTATGTGCTGAGTTGGCAAGTGTGTAGTGGTAAGTTGTTAGAATATTCTCCTTATTGAAGGGGCTCATGCCTATGTTATTACCAACTACCAAGGGGGTCTAATGAAGGAATTAACACATTTCAGAAACAAACACTTCTTCTCTCTCAACTCATAATATATTCTCTGCAGTTAATCACTCATCTGTACCAGAAAGCATTCATCCATTAAGTTCTCTGCTATTGAGTATTGGATTTTACCAAAATTCTCCCTAAAATTTGAAATCCTGTCTCAATACTCCACCACCAAGAAGAATGGCAGTACAACTTCACAAGCACCAAAAGATATGATACAGGTGACTGTGGCTTATCATGTCATGGCCTTTTGTAGTGGAGATATCCTGAATATAATGCCGAAAGGCAAAAATTTCGAGTATTATCATCCTTTAGAAATTACGAGATATACACTCCAAGTCAAACAACAATATTCAGTATTGATCCCGTACCTATTTCCCTCGAAAGTTTCAGCTTACCATATTCAGAACTTCATTGAGTGAAAATTAAAAAAAAATACCATACCAACAAACAGTGCAGTATTGCTCCTTGATACTATATAGTAAGGTACAACAGAGAAAATTAGGTGTGGTTTTCCAGCCTAAACCAGAAAGCCACAACCCAAGGGAACCATAAAACAGCATTTAATCAAATCTCACGATCATGCATATAAACAAGTAAAATTAACCTCTGCACTTGCAAATTCTTACCTTCATACTGCAGAGACCCTCATTGAATGTCAAGGATTTGTTGTAAAAAGAAGTTGAACTTTTCTCGGCCAAAGGTATCAAGTTGCCTTTCACATATAATCTTCCTGAGCTTCCTATTCTGGCCGAAGGGCTCCACATGGAAGCCAGATCAGCTCTCATGTTTTGAAATATTTGAGGCTGAAATAAGGTACAAACACAAGTATTGATAAATAGTAATAATACAAAATCCATTAGTACTATTAGATTGCTGCTTATATCCAGAAGCATGAATAAAATTTCACAACTTCTGACTGTCATTCACTTTTAAGTCGAACACAAGAATATTCAGGTCCAGCAAATAGTTTAAAATATTTATTCATCAACTAGAACTGTTTTTTTTTCTGTGGAGCTATACCTAGTACTCATTTTCAAATAAAGAAAAGGAGCTAATGAATGTTTCATAAATGATTAAATGTTTCTGTTAAAGAGTCTCACATCGGATAAGAGATGGCCTGACAATGTGTTTATAAGTGGGGGCAAATCCTCACCTCACAAGACAGTTTTGTGGGGTTGTGTTAGGCTCAACCACGATTTCTAAGATGATATCAGAGCCTCCTCTATAATGAGGTTGTGTTAGGCCCAACCACGATTTTCAAGAGTTTTTATGAGCAAAAAGGATTTCAGTACTTTCAATTTTCAGACAAAATAGTCTTTTGGGCGCTTCTCATTGAAGCATCGCATACAATTCCTCTAAGGGGTAGACAGGTGTTAAAAGTGATTAGTGATCTTTCTCTGTATACAATTCCATATGCATCGCATGCAAATCCATGTCTCGTTTTATCGCATATCAATATGATTGATGACTCTAAAATTGACAGAAACATAAAAATATTATTACACCTGTAGAACTGCAAAGCATAGATCTTCAAGTTCAGCTTTCAATGCCCACAGACCCAATCTCGAAGCAAGTGAACACCAAATAATTAATGTTTCCTCTGCAACAGCTTGAGCCTTATGCATTGGCAGAGCATAACTGCAAATAAAAAATTTCACCCAATAAAACCACCTGTGGGACATACCTATGCATTGTAAACTATTTGTATCTAAAAAGTTGAACACACTCTATGGAAGGTCATTGATTCAAACTGGCTTCTATTGTAAGTAAACTTTCAAAAGTCACAACAAATAACTATAAAGCATCCAGACAGCCTATGAGATTAAAATAATCTTTGCATCAGAATGAAAGAATGAGGGGTCTGAGGTGAATGACAAAAAATGGGCAAAACAAAAAGACAGTCAATAATCGGGCATAAAATAAAAAATACGAGACTCGGAACTGGTACATTGTTCTCATGTTGTGAAGACGATCAGCAAGCTTGATGAGGACAACACGCGGGTCATCAATCATTCCCAAAAGCATGCCTCGTAAATTACTTGCCTAGTAGATTAAGAATGAAACACATCAGAAAACTTTCTGATACCAATTCCACTGTCCAATATACTTGCGTTCTACAAATCTAAACAGGCACGTAGTTTCAATATTATCTTTACCAATCAAGAAATTCATTACAATGGCAGATACTTGTCAGACCAAACTTTTTGCAGAAGATTAGTTTCATAAAATAAAACATGAACACTGGGGGATGGCGCAATGGTGAACGCCAAGTTTTGTAACCCAAAGGGACTGAGCTTTGAATTCCCCGCTGGGAAATGTATGGCCTAGTGCCCCCTCTTCTCCTAAATAAATAATAATATTCCTCCTCCCCTATTTAAAGAGACAGTAAAACAGCTTGCGTATAATATTGACTCAACCTAAAGCTTCTACATGGAAAGTATCAAATAGCCATTATATTGAAAGAGGAAAAGAGGATGCACTTTTCACTTCACATACTGATAGTGATCTTTGCACTGTCCAAACCTATGGTAGACAGGTGTAACTTTCTTTATATTTGGTCGATGATCACTAACATAACATCAAAGTATACTCAAAGCCTATATAAGTAATTTCTATATGTGCCAAATGCAGGTTCCATACCTCTTCTTGGCCAAGGACACCCTGGTTCACATTTACCCTTCGATGTCTGCGTAACAGCTGCAAAAGATGATGTAGTTATTATATAATAAGGTAGTAAAAGAAAAAAGTGATACTCATCAAAGGTGCTGGGAGTTTTGAGCTTCAGGCTTCTAATATATAGATATTATGAAACAATAAAAAACGTGCCATCACTAAATTTTTAAGGTATTGCACCATAGTTATGTTAGGCTGTTGGGTGAATAAAATAAAACCTGGAAAATCTCCACCCACAAGTTCAGTGAAAGCATTAAGTCAACTTCAATACTAGAACCAAAACATTAAGTCAGCTGGTCTATAGTTTTCTTTTTTTTAATGGTCCTGACTTAATCCATTCTAAACAAGTGAGGTACTTCATCTCTGACATTTGAATCTCCAATCTTCTACCTTTCAAATGTGAGTTCCAATACTAAAACACTCCCAAATCACAATAATGGTCTTGGTATCTTTACCGGAACAGGTCCTTTTTAATTACATGGTCTTCATATATCCCATTCTTAACCAATATGGAATAATGTGTTTGACATAACATCTTGACTTAAAACCTTTATGCAACAAGTATGTGGCCATTTTCAGTTATACCAAACTTATTTTTAACCACTGTGCGTCTCACACTTGAATTTCCAAAAATAATGCAATAATTTCAAGATATAAATGTCAAAGACTAATTCACCAAATCATAGATCTTAAGCTTTTAGGTGTATTTAAAAGAAATACTATATCATTCTCTTTAGGCATGTATGCAGAAATAATCATTATCTTATAGACTTGTTTAATCGTCTTCAAAGTCACGATTTTTATACAAGCAATCCAAGTTTAGACAAACAATTTTTAAAGTGAGTTAACTCAATTTTGATCCCTAGAATCATTAACTATAATGATTTATGAGTTAACCAGAGTTTGGCAACCATGATACAAACAGTATTAGAGATTTGTTTTTGCCTTCGTGATACCTGATTTATATAACTCAACCTAGAAACACCGGCTACCAACTCGGCCACATCATCCCCAAACTCTGCCTCGATGTCCTGCAAACTTTGGCAGGTGTCATCAACCACGTCATGTAAAATACCAGCCACAATTGTTTCAACAGCCTGTAACACAATGTCAATATCTCAAACAAATGAACAGCAAAAATGAAATATGCTTTAACATACAACTCGTGCACCTTAAAAACTCAAGATGATATGAACATAAAAGCCAACATTTATGACATATTGCATCAGAATGTAATACTGAATGTAGTACGGACTTCAGAGTACAAAATAATCAACTTGGCTATTTTAGCGAAAACAGAGGTTAAATCTGGTAAGAAGAAAAACATTATTTTGAAATACTTTTTGTATCAATTTGGAAATTAAGATGTTCAGGAAGGTAGCTGGAAAAAATATTTTGAAACACTTTTGTATCATTGTTGGAGACGCGGTGAAAAAAGCAGAATTATTTAGATATATTAGTATAGCCCCAGAAACACAGTAAGATGTTATATAAGAACCAAAAAGTCATGCCTTTTCCTAGAAGGTAGGGTTAGTTACATGGATCACTTAATGCCATAAATTCTTGTCAAGCACTAGATCCAACGATAGACCATTTAGATTTAAATTGCTCTAAGATGGACCAAGATACTTAAAATGTGTGATTTAAGACATTGTATCAGTAGTTTTCCATTTTACACCTCTACATTTGTGTCTCTCCATTTACTATACTTTGTTTGCTTCTACTTAAGCGGAAACCATGTGTTTCTAAAACTTGTGTTCATATATCTCTAACTTCACATTTATTTCTTCTCTTGCCTCTCCAACTAAGAATGCAATTTTCATATTATTGGCACCATCCCTTGGACATATTCAACAAGTACATCTACAACCAAGATATAAAGATAAAGGCCAAAAGCTTGACCCTTTATGTATATTGGGAAATCTTCAATCTTTCCAGCTAGTACTCTCAAACAAATATATCAGATATTCACATCACATACGGTGCCTGATAACTGATATATCAAAGGTAATTCATGCAAATATTAGGTTAAATAACATTGATAAGTATCAATACAATTGATACAGTGTTTGTGTAATTTTAAAGTGTAAGAAAAATTTATTGCATTCTGATAGATAAATATAAAACTGTCATTTATATTCCAGACTAGATGATGATGCACGGTATCATCTTCAAGTTTATTGAATGGTATGCATTCTGCAGATTTGTTTGTTGCATAATGGTATCCGTTCTGCAGAGTTTGTTGGTGGAAGAAAAAAAAAATCTTCCAAGGGGATGAAAATTTTGAAAACAAACAATATAAGTAAAATAATTATTATTTTTACCAAAAAATAAAATAAATTGAGTCAGCTTGAAGATTTAATAACTACGCAGAGTACATACTCGTTTACCACTTGATGGAACCAACGCAGCCAAAATTCTCCCTGTATGAATACAATGTACTAAATAAGGATCGCCTGTTTTCCGCGTTTGGCCAAGGTGTGACTTCCTTGCAAAAGCTATAGCCTTCTGTACCTGCCTTCACACATAGCATAAGGTATTTTAATGATGCAACAAGAGAGGATGCAAGTCACAACGCGAATTGAGATATTATACCTTTGCATCAGCAAATATAGGATAGCCAGTAACATCTACTCCATCCTGCATAATGGTACCTGCATGTTATTTACTTATATTAATGTAAGGAATCAGGAAAGCTTAAAAGCTTGTGAATGAGAAAAACCCAAGAGGTTTCATGATGAATGACATGTGTTAGAACAGTAACTTGGTACAGAAGATTAACGAAATGATAAACGCAAACAAATTAACACTTGTTGTTTGCTAACGATGTTCGTCCCACTGTTCCTACGTCTCTTAGTACAGAGCAACTGCAGTTCCGTTATATCATATGTGAAAAGATTAGGATTTATAGTGTACAACTTGTGTTTAAATACTACGGTCCAGATTACAACATTACCCTTGACTCGTCGGGCCAAGTGCAAGGGCAAGTCCCACTCGCTCCGCTCATTCGACCTTGCCCGTTTGCCAGTACATATGAACCATACCCAACTCGAGAGTCTAGATAAACTCATGGAGCCTTCGTAGACTCAACTCCTAAACCTTTAATAGTTTACCTAAATTACAGTGGTTATACACATTATTAACGAGAAACTACCTGCACTAAGTTGCAATTACTTCCAAACTATTGTAACAAACTAATCCTAGTTACAATTAATATTAACATTATCAACACAAGACCAATGATTATAGAACAATCCTATCATGTACTAACATAATCAAAATCAGACGATTTTTAACGCATGCAAAGAAAGAACTACAGATAACACACAAGTAATCCACAAAATTAGTCCCCGATGTTGTAGAGCGCTCTCAAACAGGACCTGACTCAATTAAACTGTCGAGTTGATTCTTATATTTAACCGCTTACTATCAATTAGTCTCTACATTTAACCGCTTACTAACAATTTAGTCCCTAACATATTCTCAGAAGGACTAATATGAATAAAATTTGACAGAGTCAGCGAACTTCATGAATTATTCATCTGTGAGCGTCCTACAAAGTCAATCAATCACATAAATCAAAACGTTGAAGTAAAAACTAACATAAGCGACTATTTCCTTCGGAATCAGAAATCGTAAACAAAATCATAATCCGCGAAGCAACTTCTCAGAAAAGAATGAACAGAGAACGAAGAATCAGAAGAGGACCTGGTTGTTCATCCGGTTTCGGCCACAAGAAATCAACCTTCGTAGAAAGACAAGCACCGGAAGCAATAGCAACGGCAGTAACAGCAACATGATTGATAGCGGAATAAACGGCACCGTGGACGGAAGCGGCTTTAGCAGCGGCGGCGATTACATTCGCCGAAGATTGAACCGCGATTTGAGGAAGCAAGCAACGAAATCGTGAACGGTGAGGTTTGAATTTCACGTATCGGAAACGGAATCTGCGAAGAAGTGGAGATGAATTTTGATGAAGTAACATTGTAGAACGTTCGCATGAGAGGAAGTGAGTGTTCATGGTGATTCTCATAGTAGTGATGATGATGAAATGCGGTTATTGTTTTTTCCCGGGAAAATGTGTGAGAGAGAAAATGGGTGGTTGGAAAATGAAGAAGGAAAGTGTGAGAAAATGGAAAAGGAATCTATGGTGATTGGTGACGTGGCGGGGTTTGATTTTGTTATTGAAATGATGATTTTTGTCGTTTAGTGGAATCATTCATTATCACTTGATTTTCAACCGCTCTTCTACTTGATGGATAGAACTTCCTCCACGACGACAACAAGTATTTGAACAAAAAAAATAAAGTTTTTTTTTATTACCAAAAAAAGAAAAAGCTAGAACTATTTACATTTTTTGTAAGAAGAAAGGGACATGAATTATTGATAATTTGGCGGTTATTCCTTTAAAAAAAATGGCGGTTATTTGAAAAAGAGAAATGCTAAATAGCGTACTTAGGGTATTAATTAAGAAGATAAAATTAGAAATATTGTATTGGAAAATTGTGAAAAATAATAAATTTGGCTTTTTAAAAGTTGTCCTCGTGAGCTTAGCTCAGTTGGTAAGGACAATGCATAATATATGCAAGGTTCGGGGTTCGAACCTCAAACACCACAAAGAAAAATTAAAATATTGTTGAATCCATTGCAAATCTACCACTTTTGGTTTCTTTAATAAGTATCCTAATAACTCTTTAAAAAATTACAATTATTCGCCTTTTTTTTTGTTGGAATTATCCGACTTAGCAAGTGAATTTAAAGTCAAAGGAAAAAAAATACTTTATGTGCTAACTCATCGCATAAATTGTTGGCATTTAATAGTTCGAACTCGAGATTTAGAGACAGGCAATCCTATACCCCAAGTTGAGTGTAAGTTTACTCCATTTATCTATTCCGCATTTGTTATCCATTTAATTATGAGATAGGTAGAAGAAATAAATGAAAAATTAGTGAAACTTATTAATGAATTCACTCATTCAAATATTCCATCCGTCTCTAACTATAAACACTCTTAGAGGAAAAAAGTTTTGTCTCTAGATATAAGTTTTTATACAAATTACTAGATGCATTTATAATTTTTTTCTTAAACATACATTTAATTAATACTATTTATTTGTTTTCAAATATAAAAAGTCAAATTTAAGAGACATACAAATAAATGACAATTTAATAATATTCATACACAAAATAGACACATGAATTACAATAACAAATATTTTTAAGAAATGTAAAAAAAGATGACTTATACATAAAAACAAAGTATGTTCTATTAATTTATCACTTGGTTATCTCTTTCATAAATAGATAAATAAATATTATATAATAGATAAATAAATAAACAAATAAAACAAATCCAAACTCATCGCAAACCACCCTAAAATGTTTGCATGATTTAAAACTATTTTACACCATATCAATTTTTATTTTTTGAGCACTTACACCTTATCAATTCTTAATTTCCAAACATTATTATAACTTACACCTTATCTGTAAATTTCTTTAAAAAAAAATAGGTATATATTTTTTTTTATGTAAATATAAACTTAGGCAATACCTTAAAAGTGACACTATGAATTGATTGGATTTGAATTTGATGGATAAATAAAAACAAGTTTTATACTCTATAATCTAGATGTACACAGGTTTAAATCAGAAAGAATTTGTTATTTTGACCGATAAAACTATAAAAGGATCATTGGTAAAACAAAAAAGGAAAGAAAGAAGGAAGGAAAGTCGGTAACAATCCTGATCTTGAGATGAAGAAAGTAAAGGCAACAGTGAGTGGAGAATTAATAAATGGAAAATTCTATGGTTAAGTCGTGAAAATGACTTTTCTGATAAAGTTAACATTATAACATCAAAAGTGTAGTGACTAACACCCCACTGTTTATACAGTGACATCAAAAGTTCAGTCCTTATAATATCATCAATTCATCAGATTAACAAGACTACACTTAATCTAATTCTATCTTACCTTGTTTTAAGTGTAACACTCAAGCCTATCACATAATATCATCAAATCAAATTTGTTTGCAGGTTAGAGATACCAACATAGTATCTATAAGTCCAAAGTGTTGCAAACATTATTAGATAAATTAGTATTGATCATTAATAAATCAAACATTAAAATTAAAATTAACTTTTTCAAAAGTCAGTTTTTTTATTGCAGGTAGAAGCTCCTTTAATAAATTGATTAACTCGCAAGCAAACATTATTATGCCTCGTCACACACTGTGACAGAGAGAGAGAGAGAGAGAGAAGGTCCCGTCCCCTTCCCTTCATCAATTGAAAACGATACTTGTTCTAAATTATTGTTATTAGTTCATTCAATTTCACGATGATCACAACAACCACTTTGATCAATCTGAAGAACCAAGTATTACGGGTTCTTTACTTAATTATTATATCTCCTCCGCAGCTTCTCTTCCATATGCTTCGCTCCAAATGCAACTGCTTTTTTCCTTTCAAACCCAATGCATCCGATCATCATCATCATCATCTTCCCAACACTTTTTCTCTCAACACCCCTCTTCCCCAATGGCCTCAAGGTATAATTAACAACAACAATTTTTATTCATTATTATTCTTATTTATTTAATCTTATTCCATGCGTGTCTGACACTAAATGAAAGTAACATTAATTAATTCATGAAATTTCCTTTGCTATGTTAATGTGGTAGCTAAAAGTAATTTTGTATTATAAAATTAAATTACACCTGCTTTTCTGCAATCATAGATCGATCCTGATCATTAGTATCTTATGTTATTTTCAACCGTGTTAACTTGATTTTGAAGAAACCAATCTAAGTTAACTAGGATTACTTTCTTCTAATTAATTATGCTTATTTAATACTAGTTCACTTCATTACTTAACTATGGTTAAGTTTTTTTTTTTTTTTGTTTGGTGTGAACCGGGCATCCTTTGCATGCATGCATGCAACTGTAGAGACTAATCGCTTGAGGTGGATAAGACCATAGTGGGTGGCAAAGCTCTCCCTCAAGACTATGGTTAAATCAATTGTCAACAAAGATTTTATCTTTCTTTTAGTAGATGAACTATAGTAACAAATTTCTTCTAATCAGGTTAACTATGTTTAGGTCATCGGTTGACAAATTTATGATCTTTCTTCGAATCAGCTGAATTATAACTATAGTAAGACCTTTCTTGTAATTTAGTTAACTATTATTTAGGTCATTGGTTAACAAAGGTTTTGCCTTTCCTCTAATTTGATGAACTATAATAAGAAGACTTTTCTTCTAATCAAATTAAATATGGTTAATTTACCGATCAATAAAGGTTTCATCTTTGTTATAAAAAGATTAACTATAGTAAGACCTTTCTTCTAAGCAATATAACTTTGGTTAAGTCATTGGTCAACAAATGATTGATATTTCTTCTTATCAGATGAACTATATTTAGATCCCTTTTCTAACCAAGTTATGGTTTATATGTCTGGTGATTATTTTACTAATTACAGGACAGAATTTTGCTTCTGGAACTGTGAACCTTGGTGAAATTGAAGTATGCAAGATCACAAAGTTTGAGACTGTTTGGAACAGCAATGTGATGGTGGAGCCGAGAAAAGCTGTTGCATTCTATAAACCAGTGGGAGTACCAGATGGATTCCACATCCTTGGTCACTATTGTCAACCTAGCTACAAGCCTTTATGGGGTTTTGTGCTTACTGCTAAACAAGTAGAAGATTCCTCAAATAACATTAGCAACCATAACAAATTACCAGCTTTGGAGAACCCTCTTGATTATACACTAGTATGGTGTACTAATTCAGGAAGAAAGAAAATCTCCCTGCCGGTTGATTCTGCTGCTTACTTTTGGCTACCTCAACCTCCTGAAGGTTACAAGGCTCTTGGCTTCTTAGTTACTAACAGCCATGCGAAGCCTAATTTAGATGAAATTAGTTGCGTTCGTGTTGACCTAACCGATAAATGTGAACCTTACCGTACATTACTTGATGCTGGAAATATAATTCCCGAGTTTCCATTTTGGGCTTGGAGTTTGAGACCCTGTGACCGTGGCATGTCAGGGAAAGGGGTTTCAATAGGGACTTTTTACTGCAGTAGTTGTTGTTGGAATAACGAAGAAGAGTTACCTGTTGTGTGTTTGAAGAATTTGAATCCAACGCTATCGGCAATGCCGCGGATCGACCAAATACATGCACTTATAGAGCATTATGGCCCTACTGTTTTCTTTCATCCGGAGGAAACTTACTTGCCTTCTTCTGTTGATTGGTTTTTCAACAATGGAGCCCTTTTGTACCGAAAGGGTGTTTCTGAGGGCGAGACTATCGATGAAGGTGGATCAAATTTGCCGGGTGGAGGAACAAATGATGGCGAATTTTGGATAGATTTGCCAAATGATAAAAGTAGAAGGGAATTTATCAAACACGGGGATTTGGAAAGTGCTAAACTTTATGTTCATGTGAAACCAGCATTTGGCGGAACATTCACCGACATTGTAATGTGGATTTTTTGTCCGTTCAATGGACCTTCTACTCTAAAATTTGGAATGAAAAGCATGGCTTTTAGCAAAGTTGGTGAACATATAGGTGATTGGGAGCATTTCACACTTCGAATAAGTAACTTCACTGGAGAACTTTGGAGTATATATTACTCACAGCACAGTGGTGGTAAATGGGTAGATGCATATGAATTAGAATATATTGATGGCAATAAAGGTATTGTATATGCATCAAAAAATGGACATGCAAGTTACCCTCATCCTGGAACCTATATACAAGGATCGTCAAAACTTGGAATTGGTATCAGGAATGATGCCAGACGTAGTAATTTGCGTGTGGATTCAAGTGTTAATTATGAGATTGTTGCAGCTGAGTATTTAGGTGATGTTGTGAAAGAACCTCAATGGTTGCAGTTTATGAGACAATGGGGTCCTAAAATTGTTTATGATTCAAAAACTGAGCTTGATAAGATTTTAAACTCTCTTCCTTTAAGGCTTAGAAGTTCATTTGGTAATTTGTTTAGAAAGTTTCCTGTGGAACTGTATGGTGAGGAAGGTCCTACAGGGCCAAAAGAGAAAAATAACTGGATTGGAGATGAAAGATGGTGAATTGATGTTAATGCTTAAACTACACGAATTTAGTCAAATAATAAGCAAATTCTTAGCCACAAGTGTTGTAATTATATGTGTATCTATCTGTGTAAATTCATATTCATTATTCATTCATCATAATATAGTGAAAATGTTGTGTCTGAGTAATGCATGAGAAGAGACAAAAATATAATTGAATAATATAACAGTATAAAAAGAATTTTGCTCTCGTTGAGAGTTGAACTCAAGACCTCCCGCTTACTAAACGGGTGCTCTAACCAACTGAGCTACGAGAGCTTGTTGTTTGGTTTTCTCAACGTATAAATAAGTTAGGTACCACTTTTTATATCAGTAATACAAAATCAGTATACTACTAGTCGTAAAGGACATTATACGAAAGGTTTTTCTCGAAAATAATAGGATGAAAGTTTGTGTATACATTTTTTAACGAAGTTATTTATTCCTCTAAGAACATGCCTTAGCTAAATGTTTGATTGTCTGCTCATGTTCACGTTAAATAATTATTCTTCAAACTAAATGTTTAATTTTTTTATTTTTTTTCGGTAGTGAAATGTTTAATTTTTTTTTAATCATCTTTCGTTTTAAACTGAAAATGGTGATATATCACTAATTTAATTATTATTTTGGATTGGGTGAAGATCCAATCTTCATAATTTAATTATAGAGTTGCACCTACAACACACCATGATAAGCCTGCTCTTCATTCTACTTATGTGTGATCGAGATCAAACGATGATCCAAAAATCACAGACTCAACAAACTTTTCACCCCATCCTCTTGAAGTCCTATCTGTAAGAAAGAAAAAGAAAAAAAGAGACCATGAGAATTACACGCATTCTACTCTAAAACCTCACACTCATCACCTCAATCATAAATTGACTTGCGTGTAGCAACAACCCACAAATAAAATCAGCCACCATTCTCTGTCATGCTTCATAAACTCCAATTGTCAATCTACGTCCATTTCATATCATAAGCAGTTATATATTTGTAGGGGGCGATAACAATATTTACCGTACAACTATAATTTACCAACTATGGAATAACTAAATAATTTTTTTTAGTGTCTAATAATTTTTTACCACTGATTTTTTTTTTTTTTGACAATACTATTGCATTGCATCCAATTACAAATGAATTCTTGGTGAGATGTGATTAAATATATGTACAAGAGAAATGCTAGCAACACACATTCTAACACACACTTTTCAATTAAGAAGCTACTTTTAGAAGTTTGATCCAAATAATTTAAGTGTTTAGTCTAATCTAATGATAGTTTAGACTATATTGATTTCATACATCAAGAAAATATTCAAGACAATAAATAAACAGATTTTTCATTTGCCCTCCAAAAAAGAAAAATAGGACTTTCATTTTACATCAAAAAATAGGTTTTTCATTGATTTGAGCAAACGTATTCTAAATAGATAGATATTTTACAAAAAGACTGAAATAGCAAACATTATTAAATTTAAGAAATTAACTATCATTTCTTTCAAAAAAAAAAAAAAACTAATTATCATTTCACAAATGTAGGGAACTAAATTGTTGGACATCAAATTTTTAACTCCACTAGGATTCCAGCAAATCGGGTTGGTCGTCTCTTACAGTTGTAATCTTTAGCATTTTTATTTTTAATTTCAACCTTCCATAAGACTCTAGAATTCTTGTATAACCCTGGTGTATAATAATTGATATGATTATTGTGTTTGAATGACTTGGTATATATAATATAACTTCTGAGCTTGCTGTCAAAAAAATAATATCTATAACTTATGAGCAGTTACACGAGAATTACACGAAATTATAACTTCTTTAGCTGTTCTATAACAAGCCTCCATCATCCCAAACTAATGCTGCACACATAACCCCTCCACCCATTAAATTTGAGTGCTCTAATATACTTGAAAATACTAGTGAACACATTTGGACTAAGAGAGTTAGTGGCACCCTTTGAATTATTATCTCGACAATTTCTGCTTAAAAAAATAGCAGAGTTATGATATCATTTATCTAATTTGTAACATCTTAGATTGTTACCTTGATTAGAATATAATCAAATTCAAAGTTCTGCTAATCCAATCAACAAATGTGTTGGTAACTTCTCTCCACAAATGACCAATTAATTAAATAACGGTTTTCCGATCAAAGGGAACAACATTAGAGATCAAAAGATTATTCTTCTGGTGTGGCTCTTTGAAGAGATTAGACAATAGCATTAGGATCCGACTATGAAGAAGGTAATCTTTCTGGTGTAGTATTCTTAACAGCTCCTATTCTTTGAGGAGGCCAAACAACATGGGTAACCCTTCCTCGTACTAGACCCAATGGAACCTGCAAACGAAATTGTCATGTATGTTACATCGCTCACATTGCAGCATTAACAAAATCCACGACAGCCCATCAATAAAAAAATTATGTTAGGGCTAACATTATAGTACTCCTAAGTAGTTCAATAAAGAATAAACACTGTTCATGAAAAACCTTATTTCATAGGCTGGTATCAAGGTGTGTCTAGGTGAGCCAAAAGACAAGGCTAGTAGTGAGCAAATATAAAACATGTTGAATATAGATTAGTAAGTTGATTAAGTGATGAAACTATTGTGAACAGAATTTTGCTTAAATACATTAAACAATGAAATCGAAGGAAACCGAATAAATCAAAGAAGCTCTTAGCCTTACATTAAACAAAGAAATCGAAGGAAACCAAATAAATCAAAGAAGCTCTTAGCCTTTATTGCATTGAAAGAAGCCAATAAAACGGCTATTGACTTGACAGATGATATGTTAGGTATTGGGTTTAGGCTTTAGCCCAACAAATGGGTTGAATAGGGAATTCGTTGAAACTGTCTAGGTGGCCAATTTGCTAGAGGGGAAGGGGAGGGCATTCAGCATCTTCTGTTAGAGACCTTTGGGTTAGGGCAGAGAGAGTAATATCTTCTTGGAGGATTACTTGCTGTAGGATTATAGGGATCATCCTCTGTAATTGTTTTCTCATTTTAATCAACAATACAAATTTCTACTCCATTCCAATTTGGGTTCTTAACACGATATATGTCTATTCCTCTTCTAGTAATAGAAGTCTGACTGGTCATGTTTGGCATTGTAATTCTTATAAGCTGTGACTTCTAATTTTCTATTGCTCGTGTCAAAGAAATGTTGAGGTTTTTCACAATGCAATACTAGAATGGTTATTTATATAAACATATTTTTCTTGCTTCATTTTGCATATCTTAATATTGTCATGCCAGAAACTCATAGTAATAATAGCAACTTACAGGTCCATATGATTTTGAATCCGTGCTAGAGGCTGCATTGTCTCCCTCAACCCAACAATGCCCTTCGGGAACCTTCAGTACGTCCTGGTTATGACGATTAACAAACCACTCACCAGGTAATGCAATTATTCTCTTTATGTGTGTCTCCTTAAAATTCGACGGGGAACTACAAAAGTTTCAGATTGTGTCAATAAGAACTTCCAAAAACTGCAACTTAGGTCTCAATTAGAAATTCAGATAAAGCTCAATCTCATAAATTAGCATATGAATATAAGAACAAGAGGTCATTAATTTCTATAGGCAGATCAGATAACATAGAGTACATAATGAACCATCCAATGCCAATAACTTCTAAAGAAATGCAATATTAATCCAAATACATTATTACACTGTTAAAACAATTTTCAAGTTCACGGTAGCGAGTTCACCTAGTTCTACAGTTACATACTAAATTAACTTCCAGACATTGGGCCTCTTCAGATTGAATTATTTGAGCAAACACTTTTGAAAAATACCGACTCATCAATTGCATAAGAACATGTCTTAATTAACTACATGCACAATTTTCTTTTTTAAAACAGATTTCTTTGGTGATACGATGATGCCACAATCCAAAGTGGGAAACTTTGTAGAACTCAAGTCGTACCAATAACGAGAATTGAATTTTCCTCCCCTCACGAGGACCATCGGGACTCAAATAAGGAACCAGCACCAAATCCAAGACTTGTTTTTTTCACCACTAAACCGCAACAACAACACCAAGCCTTATCCCACTAAGTGGGGTCGGCTACATGGATCAAATTACGCCATAGTGTTCGAAATTACCATGCACGTTCTTTGTGTGTGTGTGTGTGTGCGTTTTTTTTTTATGACAGCATTCTTTCTTCACGTGGATCAAAACTTTTTGGAAGTGTTTATAGAAACAACTTATGACATCTATATACGTGTTTTCATCCTATTTTCATAAGCTCTCCAGTATAACTTATGAAAACATCTCATAGCTTGTATGGAAACAATTTAAATTTGTTTTTTGAGTGTAGAATTAACTTATACATAAGCACTTAACTAAGCTCTTTATCCAAACAAGGTCATTATATACAAAGGACATATGGCATAAAAATGAACAGCATCATTACCTGAAAATGACGATATCACCGTGCGAAAACTTGAACTTATCAAGGCAAAGTTTCTCAACAAAGACATAATCATCTGCAACATATAATCAATAATCAAAACCCCAATTGTAAAAATCAAATTTTTCTTATAATTATAAACAAAAATAGCAGAAAAAAACCTGTGAAAGAATTAGATTCGGGATTGAAAGTAGGAGCCATAGAAGCACCACGAACAGGAACAACAGTGGCATAACGATCAGAGACAGTGAAAGTAATGAGACCAATTGTGGCCAATTTTTTAGTAACATTCCATACTAAATTTCTTGTCCCCATCACTCTCAATTTTCAAAGCATGTAAATTTGAGCGACCCAGATCCCTTAAACGTGATTTTCAGCTTATGCTTCTGATTTTTCTTGTTGTAGGGTTTTACTTAATTTTTTGTTTTTACTATAAGGGTTTTGCTTTTTTTTCTTCCGGAAACGTGATTTATTTTCCTTTTAATAATACATTTAATCAATCAATGTAAAAGTTTAATAAAAAAAATCAATGTAAAAGAAATTTTAATTGCACATTTGATCGATCTATTTAAACAAAAAATGATGTTTTAAATTTTAATTCTTAATTTAAAAATTGGTTTTAGAAGATCAAATGTGCATTTAAGGATAAAAAATCATTTTAATTTTTTTTGGGCTATTTTATAAATTTTCAATTTTTTGGGTCAAATTTGAAAAGTGGAACTGGATTGCGATTTTTGAAAATTTTGAGAGATTAATTTGAAATTTAAAAAAAAAATAGGACCAAAAAATGAATTTATTTCATATTTGACTATCTTGTTGAGTGATTTAATTTCATTTACTTAAGAAACGAACATTTGTAAAAATAAAATAAAATGTTTCACGTTCATTTCAAATACAGCTTTGCTATATAATGCGAAGCAAATTTCCACGAACGTATCGTGAAGCCAATATTATTCAATAAGACTTAGCGGAATTCAGGGAGAGTCATGAAAAGGTTGAAGTCAACAAAAAACGTGTCTTGATGGAATACACACTCGCGATGGATCGTAAAACTACAATTCGCAATAAATAATGATAATGTCCGAAGTGAATTTAGAAAAATTGACACTCCTTACTTTGCAACATAGTTTTGTAAAGACGACTTAGACAAATAGAAAAACCACAAGTTTTAGTCCAGGTTTACAGTAAAATAAATCCTACATTATATACAACATTTTTTAATGAAACTGGCCAAACTCCACACGTTTGTTCATCAACAACAAGTGCCAAAATACCTTGGTAACGATATCATTTTTGAAGGCTTCGTTATATACAATAATACACACGATACAAATGGATGAAAATCCTTGACAATTGGAAGGATAAGGTTCACATTGAAGATTATTCAGCAGCTTTTCTCTTCTTCAAAGTTGAAGCCAACCAATCCAAGCCCTCAAAAAGGCCATCACCCTTAAGGGCACAAGTTCCTTGTATGTGCCATTTTCTATTCCTTAGATCAAACAGACCTAATCCTTCACATACTTCCGTTATCGTCATCGCTCCTTTCTACAAAAGAATAAGAAAATATTCTCAATCATGACAAAACTTGACCTTAAAGCAATGTCAAGAAACAATGTGAATATATTCAGTAAACAATGTCATTATCAAATCAACCAAGTATATGCTTTGGCCTCCATGTGATCTTCAATCGCAGATTTCAGGTCATGCAGTAGAAAGAAAAGAAATAAAAAAGGAAACAAAGACTTACCAGATCCTGTTTGTTTGCAAGCACCAATATGATATTGTTAAGCATAGAAGGCTCATTTATGCTTGTCTGCAAGTAATCCATGAATCTATTCAGTTTATAATCGCCAGTAATACACACACGTTACACGTATATAATACTATAGTGAAATTTGATTTTACCACCTGAAATTCCTGCTTTGCTTGATCTATTCTCTCACGGTCATGGCAATCAACAACATAAATCTGCACCAATGCAAGGCAAAGTACGTAAGTGAAAGAAGGAATCTTTCACAAAATCGTAAGCATGGCACAAATTTTCTTTTCACCAAGAAAGAGACATAAAATCAAGGAAATTGGTTCTTACCAAACCATCAAAGTTTGTAAAATAGTTCTTCCAAAGTGGCCTTAAATTGTGTCGACCTTGCCCTCCAACATCCCAAACCGTAAAATCAACATTCTTATACTCAACTTTCTCCACATTGAAACCTAAAAGGCAAAATAGATCATTAAGCCTACCGAAATAACATATAGACCCATGTCAAGGAGGTCCTTAATGAAATGAATTTAGAAAGTTTCAACTAGTAAGGGGATAAGCTATTCAAAGAGGGCAACATTACTATAACAAGTTAACTTTACATAAACTGGCTTAATCTTCAAAAAGACACAACAATATTATTAGTCAGATATATCTTTAACACTGCTCAACAATTAAACACACAATTGTCATGCGAATAAAGTACATCTTAAATATGTTTTACATACTAGAGATACAAAATTTTACGCTTTCTGTGACAGATTCATAGTAGAAAGACTATATATTGATATAGGTGGAGGAATGGCATGTAACTATGCTTTTTTGTTATGCTTACAAGTATTATAATTGCAATCATCATATATTGACTAATGTTTCTGTTTTAATGAGTAATTAGCAATGTGAATGTTTTTCTGTATCGTACTGTGTATCTCGGCTTCTTAGCTGAGAAGAATATATCACATCACAGACCTAACATCCTTGAGTACCAACACAGAAACAACACATGAAATGGATGCAATGCAAGACAGGTAATGATCAAACTACTAAAGTAACAAAAAAAAAAAAAAGATTTAACTATGAAGATTATTATAAAAGAAGACCCACCAACAGTAGGAATAGTAGATACAACTTTTCCAATTTGAAGCTTATAGAGTATAGTTGTTTTGCCAGCATTGTCAAGACCAACCATCACAACCTGTGATCAGAAGAAGATCATTAGAATAAGCAAGGAAACGAACAAGTTTCAAAGAAAAAGTAGTTGATGGTTGATACCCGGATCTCAGTATTGCCAAAGAGGGTGTCAAATAGCTTCCCAAAAGCTTGACCCATAATAACCACTTGAAAGCTTTCAATTTCAATTCTAGTTTGCAATTTGTGCTAAGAATCAGAAAAGAGAGATAGATATAGATTGAAGTGTGGACTTTGAATTTTAATAAACAACAATGCCACCCAATGGGAACTGGTAGCTTAGCCTCTAACTTTATTAATTTCTTCCTTCAAAGAAGGGTGATTCTAATAATATATTATGGACATCACATAGTCCAACCATTGACTTATTCAAAATATTACACATTTCGGTTGTTTGCTCGCCAAGTCAACTTGGCATGTTCAGTTTAGTTGAGATGAAATTCCAGAGCCAATTCCAGTTCAATAGTTTTGGTTGTTGCAATTAATCTGAACCTTCTTTCTTTTTCTTAACTCTTTTTACTTCATCAAAATAACTTAATTAGCTCTATGTTTTCTCTCCAACCGGCTAATTTCAACTTGCTAGCTTATTTTTCCCACCATAGCAAACTACTTTATTTAATATAATAAATTAAAAGGAGGAAAATAAAGAGGAATACGATAGAAAAATATTGGAGACTGATCAAGAAAAGTGTTGCCTGTGTTAGACCGTGTGAGATTTCATTTGTTTCTCTCTTAATAAATTCTGCACTATGATGACCCCTAAATCAAAACATTTTCCTTTGAGTGAATGATAAAGTCTGCCACTACTTTGTACACCATTTCAATCATTACATTATCCAACTCATGGTCTAGAATCCATTAGAACACCGAGAGTAAGGCATAAGCCTCGCATTCAACTGTTGGAAGATGATGAGAAGGAGTACATAACGCCACACAAACATACCATTCGAGTCTCAAATGTACATGCATAAGAATATATAACCATGTTCCTCAGAAAACTCAGCATCATTCTTACACTTAAGAGTGACTATCAAGGAAGAAATCTACTGATCTTCAAAAGCAACTCGATGGATTCCACTTTTCAATGTGATGATTTTGCAATTGACGACCCATATCAGATTCATTTAAGAAGGGCACGGCTCTTTTGAGTAACTTGACTAAAAGATGCATTATGCATCCTTGTTATCCCATAATTTCTCATTCGTCTAGCACCAAAGAGTTGTCGTATGACTCAAGAGGTTATCCATAGGTACAGTCTTGTCTTGTAATTTATTTTCATTTAAGTTAATCTAAAAAAATTTACGCACGTAATATTATAATTGGTGAACAATATGAACAACATTTAAAGAAAAGCACGCAAGTTTTATCCTTATTCAGAATATATTTTGAAATTTAATAAGTCACTGATTAGGATAATATTTAGTTAGTAACGAAATTGTTTTCTTGTAAGAAAAATCTTTTCAGATGATACGTTCATTGGATAGAGGATAGTTCACTCTCAGCATTCTCCAATTTTCTCTCATAGTTTCATTCACAACTTTCATAAGAGGAAAATGGACCCATATTTCATTCTAGATACACTAAATTCTAACTTCCTTTTATACGTAGATCATGACTGAACATGTTGTGGTTTAGTATTTACATAACATAGGTTTATACTAAATCTTTTCCTACAATCTACATCACTCTTGAATGAAACTGGCCAAACTCTACACGTTCGTTCATCAATGACATGGGTGACGTACGGGCCAAAATACCTGTAGTATACAATAAACCCATGATGTCATGAAATGATACACAATAATGAAGAATGAAACTCGTGAACAACAGAGAGTGTAATTCAAACCTTAACAATTAGAAGGATGAGGTTCCTGTTGAAGAGTATCCAGCAGCTTTTCTCTCCTTCAGAGTTGAAGCCAACCAGTCTAAGCCCTCAAATAGGCCATCTCCCTTAAGGGCGCAAGTTCCTTGTATGTGCCACTTTCTATCCCTTAGATCAAACAGACCTAGTCCTTCACATACTTCTGTTACCGTCATTGCTCCTTTCTACAAAATAAGAAAATATTGACAATCATGACTAGACTTGAGTAAAAATGAGTACTGTAAATACATGACAGTATTATGTATTATTACATGTAAAAACATAACAGAGAGCTTCCAACACTCTTCTTAGTATATTCATTAAAATATCATTATGTCTACCATTTATATCCTTTGCCTCCTATTTGATCTTCACTCACAAAGATAGTCTTAATATCAGGTCAAGCAGTAGAAACTAGAAAGAACAGAAATAAAAAAGAAGTAACAAAGACTTGCCAGGTCCTGTTTGTTTGCAAACACCAATATGATATTATGAAGCATAGTAGGCTCATTTATGATTGTCTGCAAGTAATCCATGAACCAATTCAGTTTATAATTGTCAATATATAATATACAGATATGCACATATTAATACTATCACGAAATTTGATTTTACCACCTGAAATTCCTGCTTTGCTTGATCTAATCTCTCACGCTCCAGGCTATCAACAACATAAATCTTTATAATTGCAAATATTAATGTAGGTTAAAGAAGGAATCTTTCACAAAACTGCCAGAATTGTATAAATTTTCTTTTCACTGAGAAAGAGACAAGCAATGAAACTGATTCTTACCAAACCATCAATGTTGTTAAAAAAGTGCCTCCAAACTGGCCTTAATTTGTGTAGTCCTTGCCCTCCAAGATCCCAAACTGTAAAATCAACATTCTTATACTCAATTTTCTCCACATTGAAACCTGCAATGCAAAATAAATTGTTAACCCTACAGAAACAACATATAGAGACCCTTGTCAAAGAAACCGTTAATGAAATGAATTTAGAAAGTTTCAAAAAAGTTGGTTGGTGATTATTGGTCATAACATGGAAAATCCTACCATAAGCACTTTCAATAATTTCTTGGCAGAAATATCAAAGAGGGCAAACAGTACCACGACAAGTTGGATAGCAGAACTCAAATGTAATTTTGTGTGAAAGGCAAACAGTTGAGACCTAAGTACTTAACAACAATTAATACATTAAAGTATAGATTTAACAACTATCATTAACAAACTATTAACATGTCCAACTTTAGATCTAGCAAAAATAAAAATTTAGTTGTTCGAAAACTAGCGTGATTATCAAAAAGCTTCACATGTCTATACACAGCCAAGGAACCATGTATGCAAGTCTTCTTAACCTCATTCATACCAATGCAAAGCAAGGAAAGATAAAGCCAAGTAGATAACTGAGTAGCTATTAAGGCCAAATAATTCCAAAATAATATTAGTATTATCTGATATGTTACTAAGCCTGTTTGTTATGATCACAAAGTTTGTTTAAAATAATTTTTATCATCATATATTGACTAATGACTACTGATATGTTTATGTATTTATGAGTAATTAGCAATTTGAATGCTTCTATACAAAAATTGTCAATGTCTATCGGTTGTTTGGTATCTTGATTTTTAAAAAGTTTCCATATCTGTCTCTATTGTACTTGTATCGTACAGTGTACACGGGCTTCTTAACTGAGGAGGATATATCACATCAGAACCTGAACATCCTTGAGCTACCAACACAGAAATAACAAATGTAATGGATGCAATGCAAGATGAATCGTGATCAATCCAAAGAAAGTTTTAAAAAATAAAATTGGAAAGTCAATTATGAAGATTATTGGACACACCAACAGTAGGAATAGTAGATACAACTTTTCCAAATTGGAGCTTATAGAGTATAGTTGTTTTTCCAGCCATGTCAAGACCAACCATCACAATCTGTGATCACAAGCAGATCAATAGAGTTAGCAATCAAGCAAACAAACAAATTTCAAAGAAACTAACTAGTTGATGGTTGATACCCGGATCTCAGTGTTGCCAAAGAGGGTGTCAAACAGCTTCCGAAAAGCTTGACCCATAATAACCACCTGAAAGCTTTCAATTTCAATTCTCTAGTTTACAATTTGTGCTGAGAATCAGAAAAAGAGAGATAGATATAGATTGAAGTGTGGACTTTGAATTTTAACAAACAACAATACCACCCAATGGGAACTGGTAGCTTAGCCTCTTTATTAATTCCTTCCTTCTAAGAAGGGTGATCCTAATAATATATTATGGACATCTCATTGTCCAACCATTGACTTATTCAAAATATTACAAACTTGGTTTGTTTGCTCGCCAAGTCATCATGGCATGTTTGGTGTTGATGAAATTCCAGAGCCAATTTCAGTTCAATATTTTAGTTTTCGCAATTAGTTTGAACCTTCTTCCTTTTTCTTAATTTCTTTTACTGCATCAAAGTAACTTAATTACCTCAACGTTTTCTCATCCAACTGGCTAATTTCAATTTGCTAGCTTTATTTTCCACAATAGCAAACTACTTCATTTCAAAAAGTAAAATAAGAGGACTAGAAAGTGGAATATGAAAAGAAGAAGAAAAAATGTAGACAAATCATAAAAGGTTTTGCCTGTGTTAGATTGTGTGAGCTTTCATTCATTTATCTCTTAATAAATTCTTCACTGTGATAACTCCTAGATCAAAACATTTTCCTTTGAGAGATTGATAACATCGGCCATCACTTTGTACACCATTTTAACAATTACATTATCCAACTCATGGTCTAGAATTTATTAGAGCGCCGAGGGTAAGGCAAAAGCTTCGCATTCAGCTGCTGGAAGATGATGATGATGATGAGTGCATAACGCAACACAAGCATACCTTTCGAGTCTCAAATGAACATACATAAGAATATATAACCACGTTCCTCAAAAAACTCAGCATCATTATTATACTCAGGAGTGTCTATCATGGAAGGAACCCACTGATCCTCAAAAGCAACTTGATGGATTCCAATTTTCAGTGTGATGAGTTTGTAATTTACAACCCAGATCAGAGTCATTTAAGAAAGGCACAGCTCCTTGAGTAACTTGACTAGAAGATGCATTCATGCATCCTTTTTATTCCAGAATTTCTCATTCCCCTGTCACCAAAAGTTATTGTGACTCAAGAGATTATCCCATATCTTACAGTCTTGTAATTTATTTTCATTTAAGTTAATCTAAGTTTTAACACACTTAACATTATTATTGGTGAAGAATATAAACAACACTTAAAGAAAAGCAAACAAGTTTTATCCTTATTCAGAATATATTTTGAAATATTATCATGGGCTAGGATATTTTTTGTAAGTAATGAAATTATTTTCTCATCAGTCAGATCTTTTCAGTAGACACATTCATGCGATAGAGGATAGTTCTCTGTCAGCATTCACAAATTCTCTTATAGTTTCCTTCACAACTCTCATAGCAGGAAGATGGACCCATCTTTCATTCTAGATACACAAATTCGAACTTGATTTTATATATAGATCATGATTGAACATGTTGTGGTCTAGTATTTACATAATAATCTGGGTTCATACTAAAACTTGTCCTACAATCTACAGCATTCTTGAATGAAACTGATAACCAAACTCTACACTTTCCTTCGTCAATTACCTGGCCATAATACCTGCAGTATACAATAATACCAATGATGAAATGTAATGGAATGATACACAAGAATGGAACTCGTTAACAACGGAAAGCATCGTCCAAACCTTGACAATTAGAAGGATGAGGTTCCTGATCCAGTAGCTTTTATCTCCTTCAGAGTTGAAGACAACCAGTCCAAGCCCTCATAAAGGCCATCTCCCTTGAGGGCACAAGTGCCTTGTATGTGCCATTTTCTATTCCTTAGATCAAAGAGACCCAGTCCTTCACATATTTCCATCGGTGTCATCGCCCCTCTCTACAAAAGAAGAAAAAAATGGATATAACAGTTATGACCAGACTTAAGCACACAGCAAAATTCAAATTATTGGAGGAGAATATTTTTATCATGAAAAGGAAAAGTTAGCTAGTATTACAAATTTACAACATATTAATAATGAGTGATTGCTATAGCACACACAAAAATGCAGCAACTGAACAATTCCAGAAGTTTGTTCCAGCCATCAACTTGGTACATAACGTATCATTATCAGCTAATAATAGAAGGGTCTGAAGGGAGGCCGCATAAGTGACTCCCCAAAATGAGTTGTGGGAATTTTACAGAACTATGGGAGAAAAACTGGAAGCGAAAATTTGTCTAAACCTAAAATATAGGGATAACAATGGCTAGGATCTGGGTATGATACTATAGTACTTATCCTCGTAACTGCGCTTTCAAAAAATACCCGAACCTAGACTTGTACCCACATGGGTAGCAACATCACCGATAGTTGGTCATAGTTGGAGATCGTTGACACACATGTGATTGTGCACTTTTCACAACTGCAGTCAATATTGATCCCAAAGCACTGACCAACTTTTTCCATTTAATTATGAAGAATGGGGACAGCATGGAGCAAACACCTTATCATTTATTCAAAGAGGCTTTGACATCATCCCAGCAGTTAAATCATCGCAAAATTTTAAGTTAATAACACATCAGATCAAGATAAGGGTAATAACAATTCAAGACCTTCTAACTAATGTCATATTATTTAAATTGTCAATAAATTGAGTAACATAAAATCCTAACAATGTTATGCATTATTCCATCCTATACAAGCTTATATTGGCTCTACAATGTTATGTCATCCTATACAATGTTATGTCATATTATTTAAATTGTCAATAAATTGAGTAACATAAAATCCTAACAATGTTATGCATTATCTCATTATTTCATATTGGCTCTAATGTGAACATCAGTCAGAGATACAACTACAACGTCAGCTCATGCAGTAAAAAGCACAAAAAAGAAAAAAGTAACAAAGGCTTACCAGGTCCTGTTTGTTTGCAAATACCAATATGACACTATTAAGCATAAACGGGTCATTTATGATTGCCTGCAAGTAATCAATGAATCAATTTTGAGTTTGTTTTAAAATGATACATACGGCATCTTATGCACACATTTAACATGATAGTGAAGTTTGATTTTACCACCTGAAATTCCTTCTTTGCTTGGCCTATCCTCTCACGATCCAGGCTATCAATAACATAAATCTGCATCAATGCACGCTTCAGTATTTAATATCAAACTAGCTACCTTATGTGTGTAAACCTTTCTTTGCAGGCCTAATAGACATACTAATAATGGTGAGAAAAGGAAATTTTCACAAAACCGCAAACATACCACAACTTTTGTTTTCACCGAGAAAGAGACATATAAGAAAGGATTTGATTCTTACCAGACCATCAGTGTTGTTAAAATAGTGCCTCCAAAGTGGCCTTAATTTCTCTTGTCCTCCAACATCCCAAACTGTAAAAACAACATTCTTATACTGAACTTTCTCCACATTAAAACCTGCAAAGAAAAACAAATTTATAAGCATAAAAAAATAATATATAGACCCACCTCAAATAAACACTTCATGAAATTACTACACTGAACTTTCTTCACATTGATGCCCAAGTACTTGAAAGAAGTGAATACAATAAAGTAGAAATTTAACAATTACAATCATTAACAAACTATTAAAATGTCCAACTTAAGATTTTGCCACAAAAATTATTAGAATGCAACTATTGAAACCTCTAGAATGGCAACTCTTCTTCACGTATATTGTCCCAAGTAGGCAGCTCGGTTGTTGAGCTGAGGGGCACCAAGGAGAATACTTTTTTTTTTTTTAAATTTGGTACCGGCCTATGGACAGACTAATACTGGGGACCAATCCCACCGTTGACTAGGGGGTACCAAATTGAAGTCAAAGACCTAAATGATTCAAACCTGAGACCTAGAGAGGAGCACACTCATAAGTCCTGAGTCTTACGCCACCAAACCAACTCCTGGGGATTGACACCGAAACAGAAGGTTTAGGGCGGCGAAAACTAAGATAACTCACTAACGTTTTTTTCTCAATAAAAAAAGAAAAAGAAAAGAGGGCCTAATTACCAATAGTGGGAACAGTAGATAAAACTTGACCAATGTGAAGTTTGTAGAGAATAGTAGTTTTGCCAGCAGCATCAAGACCAAGCATCACAACCTGTTACAATAAAACAAGATCAATGAATACAGTAGTAAACAAGAAACCAAAAGAAGAAGAAGGAGGTCTTACCCTCATCTCAGAGTTACCAAAGAATGTATCAAACAGCTTCCGAAAAACTTGACCCATCTTCTTTCTACTTTGCAATTTCAGAAAACGGAATCAGGTAGCGTTGCCTCTTTTTCCTCCTGCTTTCTTCCTTTTTAAGTCAAAAAACTTAATTCCCACATGAATACAACAGAATATTCTTTTGTTAGAATAAATCTAAACAAAACTAAATATATTCTCTTGGATTTACCATAGGAGGATCAACATAAACTAGTATGATATGTATTATTAGTGTATAATTATTTTATGTATTTGAAATACTTTTTTTTATAAAGAAAATGTGTTTGAAATATCTAAATTGTCACATTGATTAATTGACGTAACAATACATTATTAGATACATATGTAAACTCTTTAAACTAATATTAACATGAATTAAAATATGTTTTTGGTATCATTTAATTATAACTAAATTTAAATTTTGATAAATATAAAAGTACCTTTATTAAGTCATTTATCACTATAAAAGTTACCATATGAATTAAATATATTTATTCTTTTTAAGAGGAAATATATTTTATTCTATACGCATTCAAACGTTTTTTTTTAAGGAACGGGTTCATTTGTTTGTTATTTTTATTGCGCTAATGTGAATAAAATTTTAATTTTAATTATTTTGATTAAAATTATAGATATAGATACTTTGTATTTTCATATTGTAAGAAACTATACTTATATTTTTAAATGACACTGATAATATAATAAATATAATATAACTTCTTAATATATCATTGTTATAGACAAATTTTAATGATATAATTAGAAATGAAAAATTACCTCAAAAATAATATATAACTAGATATACAAATTGTAATATTCTATTTTCATCCGTCAATCTCAATAAACTGAGGACTTCATATTTCGTATAAGCGGAGAGTCCACCTAAACTTAATAACTTCATTATTATATCTGAGGATTGTTATGATACATCCCCTTATTTCCATGAAGAAGTATTTTAGTTTTCCATGCCTTTTTTCTTTGGACCAAAACCTTAAATTTACCCTGATTAATTGGGGAACTAAAAATTAGTTACCCACGAATATTTTACAACATAATCATTCAATCAAATTTTATAATGTCACGTTGTATTATTATTTTGTAAAATATTTCAATCAATTTTTTTTGGTAAAGTATCTTTATTAATAATTAGCAGAAAGAGACCAGCAAGAAAGAGACCAAATAGTTGTCTCTTGCCTGCAACAAGTGATTTTTTTCTTCTTCTACTAATTAAGGTACCATGAAGGAATTACAGGCTGCAAGTGCTCATAATAGAGTAGATAGATAGACACATCATAGATGATTTTATTTTGTTCCTTGTATTTACATAAGGTTTTTTTTTTGGTACAAGTATAGACATAAGTTTGAAAGAAACTGGTCAAACTGGTGCAATTGCTAGGAATACAGTAAAGATGTGTATACGAAAATAAATAACAGAATAGTTATTAATTAATTTAAGAAAAATGATATTTGTTGAACAATTTTGTGATAATTTTTTAACATCCTTCTTTCTCATACCACGACGGCTATTGTAGTTATAAATTTGTTGATCATACTTTATTGTATGACATTTATCTATTCTTCAGAAGAGCTGAATTTAATGAATTGTGTGGGTAACTTAGAAGAATTTTGATTAATTAAATAAAATAAAACATAACAATAGAAAAGAAAACTTTTATAATCAAAATAAACCAAAAATTTCTGTAGAGTATTGTTCTAGTCATCTGGCAGCCTTAGAACACAGGCAGGAGATGCATCATTACATTCAAAACCAATTCCAAAAGCCAAAAACTCTTTTAACTTAACTAAGTTGCTAGCAAATATTTAGGTAACACCACCATATGCATTCCCATGATCTTAACAAATACGACACATCATTGTTTTGCCTCTTGTACGAGGCTTGCGGCAAGAATCGAAAGGATCTTGAGCTGTCTGGATGTCTTCGCTTTTTTGTCTCTTTTTCGGATGTAAGAATTCATTAGTTATACATTCTGATTGCAATGCTCTAACTTTCAATGGTTTGTTTCTAGTGATCTGTCTCCTGAGATTTATATCAGCATGATATTTCCGGCTTTCAACTATCTTGTTTCCATCATTATCGTGATTATCATGTGCTTTTTTTTTTATTGGTCATGCGGCCATCAGTTTTGGTAATTTTATTTTCGCTACCTATCAGCATCTTTGGCTTAAGGTAACATTGACGAGGATGATGAGATAAATCATCTTCATTTGATGTCTTTTCTGTCTCTTCCTCATTGAAGCTACCTACTTCAGCTTCTTCATCTTCACGCTTTAGAATATTCGGCTCAGCTACTACTTTGCTCAAGACATCACTAACAGAATCAAAGTAATCATCACCTTTCACAAGTTCTCTCCTGGAAAACTTCTCAATGCCGGGAATGAGAAAAACGATATAATCTTTGGAGGTAGTATAGCCTCGACCCTTTGGTTTCTCAGAGTGCCAACCTCTTGCTAATAAGCGAGGCCAAACAGCTTTCCAGAAGAGTTCATTACTTTTGGTTTTGCTCAGCCGAGATCCTGTCAAAGATTGTATTATATCACTCGGTTCAAGAGAAGACAAATCTTTGCAAGTTGGTGCTGAAAATGGGCGCTGATTGTTCTTCTTCCCAGGTTTCACACCAAACCTGGTAAGGTCTTCCTTCTCCTTACCAATACCTACTACTTCCACAAGAATGCCGAGTCCAACAGTGGACTTCAAAGAAGATATGTATTCTTTTAGAGAAGTTATACCCTCCATATATGATTTACAAACCTGAGTATGAACATAACGAAAGTGAGGACGGAAACAAATGATATATATAACAGACTTGCTTTGAAGGAAAAAAAGGTACTGGTATGGACATAGAGGTTCAAGTAATCATGGTATGTCACAATAAAATGAGAAATTTGTTCGGTGATTCCATTTTAATTACGATAGTATCAAATGCACACATAGGATGTGATATTTAAAAAAGGTATTGGTAAGGGGACAAATACTCATAAATAGGAGGTACAGTCTATAACAGAAGCGATGGCTTTCACTTAGTAACTTCAAATGGATTGAATCAATAAAATATGGACAGACAAGACAATCATTCAACATGTAGTGCACCATGAGGAATGGAGTACCTGTGACAAAGTATCTTGAGATTCTTGAGAGACACAAGGAATCAAGCGAAACAATAGTTCACGTTGCCTCGGTTGGTAAACAGTTTCTCCCCTATCAAACATTGTCTCCCTTTTAACTTCTTGCACTCCGACCATCTATGATATCCATCAGTTGTGTGAAACTTTCCATAGTAAAATGCAAGTATTTCCACCATCTTTTTGTTCTCTAAGAATGTTTTTAATTGAACAAAATTCTTCCCAAAAGTAAACAAAGCAAGGAGAAAGCTTTTTGAATCAGCATCGCTCCATGCGACTGAGGTAGGGAAACCAATTGATCTATCTTGATGCATAACTTCTGAATCAGCAGCAGGATTCATTCCAAGTGAAAGCCACTTTGATTTCTTAAGCACTGAAGGAATTTTTGCCTGGTGTTTAGGACCTATGAATATACCAGAAGACACCATCTGCCAAGGAAATATCGGAAATCAAAACCTGATAACTATAACTCATATCAAGGCTTAAGAAGAAATGTTATAGAAAAAATGTAGATTAGATAATAACATCATCAAGAAGCATACTTTAAACTTGATCCTAAGCATAAAAGTAATATATAGTGTTACTCACAGCCAATTTAGATTACATAACTATTAGTACCTGTCTAACTATCCCTAAGGAATTGATACTTTGTTTTCTAACTTTACATGTTCTCAATCAAAACTATTGCAGATTATACATAAACATAATTAACAAAAACAGATAACACGTTACACGTTTAATCGAACGAGGAGTAACAAACAAGCACATTCATCAAAAACATAAAGGTGGATCACACAAATTACATCCAAATATTGTAATCAATTAATCCAAATATTCAAAGTATATATGTATGTTCCTATATATCTATGTTATCACACACATAACATGACAGAAGCACGTTGAGCAAAGTTCAGGGTTCTTGGTAACCTTTGAAGGAGAAATCAAGTCCTTGTGTTGAGTGGTTTTTTATTTAAAAAAAGCAAGTCCTTGTGCTAAGTGGTTTTCTTGAAACTTCAAAGAAGGTTTTGTGAAGGACTAAATTTATGTACCATGAGTCGATGAAAGTTGACTCAATTGGTAAGTAGTTGATTCACTTGCAAGGTCGACTCTTCCACAAGATCATAGGTTCAACTTTCGTTGCTGATGTGATTTGGTGAATGATATCTATGTAAGTGCATTTGAGTCTTGAGATCTACCCTAACCCTAGTGAGTCCCGAAACACAACTCACCTAAAATATTTTAATAGTTCTAAATAATATTTTTTTAAAAGTAAAAAAGAAATAATGGTTAATTTAAACAATTAAAAAGTTTTTTTTAAAATAAAAAAAAAGGCAATTAAAAGGTGTCGGTGTTTTTCCCTAAAAAGTATATGTGTTGCAAATGATCCTCATTGTTTTGTTCTATTTGCTGTGATTTTTTTAGCATATCTTATCTTGACTAGATTGTATGTTATTTTTCTTCTTAACATGTCGTATTAATTCGAAGATGGACAAAATTTAACCAAGAATATTGTATAGACACTTGTAATTGTAATAGTCAACAACTTAGTCACTCAAATTTGCACAACGATAATTCTGTCCCTTATATTAAAGAATGTCACTTAATTTAGTCATTTTACTTTTCAAATTTAGCACAATAATTTTGAAGTTTATGTCTGTCTTTTTTTTTCAGGTACTAATGTTTATGTTTTTTTTTTTTTTTTTTCTATGTCATGTCATAGACCCTTGCTTAGTGAAATTTTTTTCATAAAATTCGGGAAAGTTTAATTACAAAGGAAAAAGGGCTTCCATCAATAGACCTGATAGAAAATTTAGTTTGGTTATGTTGTTGAAATTATTGTGCCCCATAAGTGTAGTTGAAACAGTCGCTTAAAGTGTGTGAATCACCACTAGGATACTTAACCCCGAAAACAATAAAAATGGTGAAACATCAATTAAATCATAATCGTGTGTGTTGTTGCAATTATTATTGTTAATGTTTTACATTGTAATATTATGTTGAAATTATTGTTGTTCCATAAATGTAGCTCAGTTGGTAGCTACTAGAGACATTATTTCTAAGAGACCAGGGTTCAAACCTCATATTCTCCCCACTTAAAGTATGTGAATCTTAACCACTAGATTACCTGACAAAAAAAAGCCGAAATCAAAACATTAGTTGGGGCATGATCCGGGTGCATGATCCTCAACAAACCAATACCATAAAACCCATATAGAAACTGCAAATTATGGTACATTAGTTTTTCTTAAATTAATCGGTGAAAAAACAACAAAATATCAAACCACAGGGGTTTTCTGCACAATCCACCAGAGTTTAGGAGGTCACCAATACTAGAAATTGGGTCACTCATCCTGTCATAATTCTATGGAATGCTGCCCTGACTAAACACTTACTAATGTCAGTATCTATTGTGATCTACACTCAACCAATAGACAAGGCGGTATTGCCAGCCTAACCTCTGAAATCAGGAATCTATTGCAAACAAGTCCCAACATGAAATATTGGGAAGAGTGCAAAAACAAAACTATATAATAAATAGGACAATGATGCATCTGTTCTCAAAGCATCTGGTGTTTGTTTGAATAAATGTGCATGCGACACAAGTATACATGCACCCCTATTTACTCCCATGTTGATTAGCCTATAGCTATGAGTCCACCATTTCATCTTGCAACTCAACTGGGGCAATAAGCCCTGGAATAGAAAGCATTCTTTGCCGTTCTCTCTCTCTCTGAGCTGCAGCTTCTTCGGCATAAAGATCTTTGTTATCCTGCAATGTAGAGAGAACAAGTTGACAAACTTCAAGGTGCTCAAATACAATATGTTCCGATATATCATGCTACATTACATGGTCAAATAAGTAACGAGGTAATTAAACAAGCATACCAAAGTAACCAGCAGTTATTGTCGAGAATTTTAGTTAATGTGACTTCCTTTTTTGAAAACAATGTTACTTTCTCAAATAGCCAAAAATGGTTTAAAAGAACAACAAAAAGCATTACCTGAGCTGAAAACTCTTTTGATTGTATAAGAAAATCCCGTATGTGAGTTTTGAATGTGGAGAGGTCATTTGTGGACTCAAAAAGTCCATTAACAAATTGGGTAACCTGCAAAATTCTTGAAATTGGTCATCTATTCAGGCAAAGGAGGGGGGGTAAATATTAAATGTTTATCGACGATTACCTCTGCAGCAGTCATGTTGGGAAATGATGTGCTTAAAAGTTTAATTGTGTACTCGCGCACAAAAGCACCATTGCTTGGGTATGGATATGGATTTGTAGCAGCATCCCATAGAGGCTCAGTTAGGGCACCAGATTCAGCCTGAAATGCACCAAATCCATTATCAAACATTTTCTCACTTCATAAAAGAAATTAAAAGCACAATATAGGCACCGTACCAGACAAAATAAATGTTGAAGCACCAAGACATGCAATTTGAACCCAGGCTTATGAAAAGTGTCTGTCAAGACAGCAAATATCTCTTGCTCTATCGTCAAAAAATAAGTCCGATAAAACTGATTGCAGAACTCCGAAGCCTGTTTATCATACATAAATAGACATTCAACCAGCATATTCAAAAGAAAAAGGATATACTACCGAATAAATGAAGAAATCGTGCATAACAGGAAAAACTACACACAATAACAAGAAAACTGTGAATCTAAAAGGAACTTTTGAAAGTTAAGAGTGAAAGTTCTGGAAAATATACACACACACACACACACAAACATCACACCTGAAACTTGTTCAGCATCTCCAGCAAAAGGTTCAGACCAGTTTCAGCAATATTTCTTTCTGTATGCCGAAATGCCCATATGATTGAATCCATAACAAACTTCAGTTGCTGGCATATATTACAAACATCAGGTAGAGAATACAACATTTAAAAATAGTCACGGTCAACACTAAATGAGGTCAAATAAATTGACGTGATATTGGTTTAGCATGGACAGAGAGGAGCAAGAAATAAAACCTGACTTGACAAGCATATCAACGCCGGGAAACAATGAGTGGCTATGGCACGCAGTAAAGAGAAAAATTTTAGCCTATGCTCTGGGTAATCTTCAAAGTTTTTCGTAATCATCTGTAAAACAGAATAAAAGGAGAAATATAGTTCAATTGATATTCCATTGCAGAATCCAATAATTTTACACCATCACATTTTTCAAAACTGAAGCTCAACACAAGGCCACAATCAGAATGGTGGTCGAGTAGATCACTCAAACCTAGCCAAATGACAAACACAAGTACTTACTTCTAGTGTACACTGGAAAACAGCTTCAAATATGTGCGGGATGTCTTCAATCATCGAAGCTTTATATCTACAAGTATGAGATAGAAATGAGTGAACATATTGTTGGTAATTAAAATAGCTAGTATAAGAATACTCTTGTTTGCGGACAGGGGTAACCATCAGGAAGTAAGACAAAATTAAATGTAGATAGAACATAGAAGTTGGGTGCCTACATCAACTATAAAAGAAAACAGCAAAAAAATGGGAAAGAAAAATTACATACTTATTTATAATTGTGGCAAAAAGTGACAAAACCTCTGATTCCCTTGCATCAGGCACATTCCTGGCATAATCTCCCAGAACAGGATCCATCATTGGTGGCACAAATTGTTTTCCAATTTGTGGTTGATCTTCAGCCTTGTCCAAGAATGTCTCAATCAGCTTAAGTGTCTCCCTCTTAACCGAACTGCATCAAGAAGAGCACTTACAGATAAGGTTCTAATTTGTAATCCAGTAGAACAACACCAACATAATCATAATTAACCTTACCGCAGTAGTTTAACATATGAGGTTCTAGATGTAAAAGGTGTCCCTTCTGCAATACTCTTTGATATAAGCTCACTGTACATCCTGTTGCAGGGAAAACGTACATGTTATTTAATATTTACTGAAACAAAAAATAACCTAGCCAAATTATTTACTGCCAAGACCAAGTCCCACACCAAAACAATGTAAAGACTTAGAAGTAAACAGAATATACCTGTAAACATTCAACATGTCCAAAAAGATCAATGTGATTTGAGGCAGGAAATATGTTCCTAAAGAAGATGCAACACTTGTATTCGTCTGCAATTCGGAAGTGACATCAATAACAAACATATGATCATAAATTAGGAGATAAAACCAAGAAAAACTACAAACCTTGGAATTGACAAAGGTTAATAATTAATAAAGAAAGACAAAATTAATCGTGTTACTAAACATGTTAAATTTTTGAAATAGTTGCTTCGTGATAGGGACTTTGGTAATATGGGGTGCCCTAATCCACATTGAGTAGTATGGGATGTTCGGAGGAGTGGCTAGGTTCTTCCCCCTTGATATGTAGCTATTAAGAGAGGATTCCCAAAGTGCTTGAATACTTGTCAATTGGTATGAGTCTGATTGATGGTGACTCGGAAAGGGCTACCTACAAATGGGCAGACTGGGAAGACCGAGTACAAGCAAATATGAGATGCTCAATGGAGCATTTGAGTGGTTTGATTCCTCCCCCTTGATAGCCAACTTTTAAGGGTTCAATAAACGCTTGAATACTTACCACCATGACCAGATAGTCTGGAGTTTATTCATCGTAACCCATATTCTTTTAATAAAAACTGAAATTTCAGAACAAGTCCTACGTATTCTCTGCACTTCACGTCAAAAGAACTCTTGCAAGCAGGGACGTGCTAGGCATGTAATATAAAACTATTCAGAAATGTTCACCGAATAGAATAAGCTATCAGAATAAATGGTTCATGACAATAATCATTGGACATCAAAGCTTAGTGGAAACCTATTTCTGTTTTGTTTTTCATTTACTAATACTTGAGGAAAAACATAGAAACATTTTATCCCAAAATGAAAGCTAATGTGTAGACATATTTTATCCCCAAATGAAAGCTAATGTGTAGACATAAATGTTGAATTTACAGAGTAAAGATAAACAAGTCAAGGAAATAATATTTTACAGATGACAAAAACGTGTAACTTTTACTTCAAATGCTCTTCAACAATGAAGAATGAAATATATCAAAGAACATATAGCAGAATCATGCTAAAAATAACTACAAAGTTATACCTGCAACACATTAAGCACAGTTCGAATAACATCTTGATCCTTAAGGAAATCAGCATTTTGACGTGCCTGCCCAATAATTTCCATCCATTTCTGCAGAAGAAAATGGTTGAGATATCTAATATTATATTAGACGTGGATGACTGCAAATAATGCAGTGTTATTACATAAAATCAAAAGATTTTGGTAAATATTAATTATATGGCTACTCAAAAAAGAACAGAACCTGATTTGGAAGCACCATCAACCGTTGAAGATATTCATCTCTCTTTTGTGAATCAGATTCTGCTTGAATCATGCTGCCAACCTACAACAGGATACGTGCAACGTAAGTACTAAGATACAGTATAGTACAAAAATTTACAATCAAAGAAGTTAAGATAAAAGAGAGAAAGATAGATACAGATTCATAGAAGGTGTGTATTTGATGGGGTTCAAGATCTGCAATTGTAGTTGAAAGGCCAGATAAAAGTTCAGACACGAATGGCTCATTTTCCCCAACCTGAAATAATGACCGCAGTTATTAACATAAAATATTAGCAAACACTGAGAGCTGGATATGTGCCGAAGAGACCTGTAAGAGTCTCCTTTGGGAGGATAAAAAAAAAAAAAAAAAGGAAATGTAGCCCATTTTACCTGGGTGATGACAAATTTTCGCCTACACTTTTGGACTATTTTCAAGAATGTATCACAGGCCATATCCTGATATACGTGAAACGAGAACAAAGGTAAGCTTCAATAATTCTACTAAGCAGTAATTCAATGCAGTACCACGCAATAAGTAAGACCGCATACAGTATACACTTATAGCACAAATACAATCAATTTGTAAAGTTAAAAAAGAATATTAAAGACAAAAGGATACTTAAAAAACTAATATGAATTTTTTGCAGATTTATGATTTGTTTCTTCGAGATGATTTATAGAAATTATAAGGCATGAGCAGTAACAACTCAGAAGCAAATATGAAGTATTTCATATTCATAATACACACAAGAAATGAAAGATGTCAAACTAATACTAAAAATAAAACATTTGAAAAAACAGCAACTCAAATTGAGACATTTGACAGCAACAACCAAGCCTTATCTCCCTAATGGTCGGCTACATGAATCAAACAACGCATAGCGTTCTATAAAAACCATGTCTTTCTCCAACTCATTTATCTCTCGATCCTTCCTAATAGTTTCTCTTGTAGTTTTCCTAGGTCTACCCCTACCTCTAGTGATCTGACTCCCCTCCATCTGATCTACTCTCCTAACTGCAGAATTCACGGGTCTTCTCTCTACATGTCCAAACCACCTAAGTCTAGTTTCTACCATCTTTTCTACAATAGGTGGTATCCCAACTCTCTCTTTAATGTCGTCATTTCTAATTTTATCTCGTCTAGTCTTACCACACATCCGACGCAACATGCTCATTTCTGCAAAGCTTATTTTATGTTCATGTTGGTTCTTCACCGCTCAACACTGTCCCATACAACATCGCCAGTCTTACCGTTGTTCGATAAAAAATTCCCTTCAACTTAAGCGGTACTTTCGCATCACATAAAACACCTCGAGTCATTTGACATTACACAAAAACACATAATACATGAAAAACTACAACAGACTAGGTTTGTTTTATATAAAATTACACAAGTATCACTTGAGATGACAAACATGTAGAGACTGGCAGAAAACCTCAAAGGAAGAAAATATTAACCTGAACTCCAGGATGTGTTTCATGCATAAACTCAAACAACTTATTCACAACAGTTTTTAGAAACTTCCAATGAGCTCTTAAAAACCGCGGGTACTGCCCTACGACATACCTGCCAACAGACAAGAACAAGACTATAAATTATTCAACAAAGAAACAGGAACCTCAACAAACAGCAAATGAACACAAACAAATCTTACATGATATTACTTGCAATAACAGCTTTGTTATCTTTGCCCTTTGTTATTTCACATAGATTTAATAAATCACGGATGACCATAACCAAAAATCTGTTTTCCTGTACAGAAGCAAGAATTGATCAATTGAGCTATAGATGTTAAAAACTAAAAATATTAGATCCAATAAAAGAATCAACAAGAGAAATGCCAATATCAATCAAATTTAAACGGTTGAGAAATGGATGTTATACAAGTAAAAATAAAAAAATATATTGGATAAAAATTGAGTCAGGAGCACACAGGTTTAAGTTTAGGAAAGAGCCATTTAAAATAAATGTTAAAAGTCAGTTAAAGAAATACTAAAGACATCAGGAGACCACAGTAACAGAAATACCTTGACACCCAAAAACAAAATTTTAAGTCCCTTATGTGAATTCATCAATTAAATAATTGTGTCATGTTCCTTAAGAAAAAAGCCTGGAAATCTGCTAACTTTCAAAGTAGCGGGAACAAAATTGTGCCAGACTGCTCCTATATCACCAGCTAATATAATTTTGGGCCAATGGTAGAATTGAGAAAACCATGTGTCATCATACTCCCACCAAAGTCATCAGTTCAAAATAGCAGCAGTGTGGCTATGGAGGCTCTTACATTTTGCAACCATCGAAACTAAAATTGCAGCCAATGTACCTGGATAATGTGGCCACATTCCCTAACTAAACTGGGGTTAACACTACATTTGTCCCGTGATTTCTCAATCAC
>Ga0228710_1000763_pt1 | contig 44250 bp, 30 predicted proteins | sample MedpolnodulmetaG_FD_177995 | JGI IMG/M metagenome (GOLD analysis project Ga0228710, IMG submission 177995) | Root nodule microbial communities from Medicago polymorpha collected in Santa Monica, California, United States - pink nodules | ecosystem: Host-associated > Plants > Roots > Nodule... | reverse complement strand
ATCAAGATTTATGAATTTAAGTAAGATTTATAAAGAATGCGTCAGAGATACTTGTTAGCAAGACTCATAACTTTGAACAACAAAAAAAATTAATCATTTTTAAGGGTCTTAAAATTTAGTACTCCTTCCATATGATATGTTAACAATTTCACATAGGTTAAAAGATGAATAATACTCCTTTGTATAACTCACTTTGACAATTCAACACAAATTAAAAATGATATATTGTATGAAAAAGAGAAATTATGAATTGCTTTATAAAGTTATTCTTCAATTAATAGTATAGAAAAGATAAAATAAAATAAAAATTTAATAACAAATATTAGTATATTAATTATTATATTAGTCATTTTGTTTTGTCGGAATTTGAACTTTAAACCACCATTCGAACCTTGGTATTTGGTTTTAAAAAAAAAAAACTACCCCATGTGCGAGCATAGCAAATAAACATTGCAATATGCATAAACTGATTTTGAATTTCGGATCCGATAAAAAACAAAAAGATTAATCTGATTTTAAAAATTAAAAGTCTCAATTATTATTTTTTGACACAAGTCTCAATTATTTTATAATCAATTTTTTAGAGGGTGTATTGGAAGGATTATAAAAGAATTTTTGGTTATAGAAAAATCTTGAGATATTCAATCAAAATTTTAAAATATTAGAAATAATTCTGGTGGTATTCAATTAGGATTTTAATGACTTTTTAAAGAGTCTAAGAAAATCCTGTGGTATTTAATCAAAATTTTTTACAACTTAAAAATTGTCAATTGGTATTCAAAAATGTATAGATTTCAATGGATTACTTGGTAAAATGAATTTTGTGAGACTTTTTAGTTAAAAATTTTAAAACTAACAATCTCATACAAAAACATGAGATTTCTTGAGACTCTTTTTACTCCCATTATATATTCTTTTCTTGTTTCTCCCACTTCACTCATCAACCTGCGTTAAAGTTGATATCCTCTTTTTATTTTTTTTTGTTTTTCTTTTATTTTTCCAGAATTTCATTTTCTTTTTATTCAAGATCACGTTTGCCAAATGTTTATTTATTTTTTTGTCCAGTTCTCACATGTTTATATTATTATCAATACGTTTTTTTTTTTAAAGAATAACTTTTGATTTTATTAAGATATCTTGGTATTTGTTAAAAAAAGTTATTTCAAATTTGAAGTTTTTAATTATCTTAAACAATATTATCAATTTATTGTTGAAACGGAACAACATGTATAAGAAGATGATAATTTATGGTAGAATAGTTTAGATGTGGAAAAATATTACTTCTTCCGTTTTAAAATGAGTGTCGCTTTAACAAAAAAAAATTGTTTCAAAATGAATGTCTCTTTACATTTTCAATACAATTTTAATTCTTTATCTTCCAACTTTACCCTCAATAAATACTCCAACTTTTCTCCTCACAATTTTCAATGCAACTTTAAGTTTGTCTTGTTTTTATAAAATAAGGTTATTTTAGTAAAATTGCTATGACATTTGACTACTTTATTCCATTCCTTAATTTGTATGCAATTGGTTAAAACGACACTCATTTTAAAACGGAATGAGTACTTAGGAAGACATGAAACTAGAACCACTTTCTAATTGAAAAATTAAAAAATTACATCTATTTTATTTTTTATTAATTTAGTCATTCACTCTTGTAATTTTGTATTTTTGTTAAAATTTAATAGAGTCATTTCAAATCTTACCAATTTTCATAAAATACTTTCAAATCTTAAAAAATTTTGAGTTAAAATCTCTCAAAATCTTAAAAGATTTCTATAATAGACTTGAAAGTTATATATTCCTGCACAATCTTTTAAAATCGTTACATTTTTTTCTTTGCTAAAGTAGTCTTTTAAAATCCGAACAAATCTAAACATAGCATCAAGTCCTTCTGCAGAAAGTCTTTGAACAGTAACTGAAAAGTACATCCAAAATCCATAGATAGATCTCGAAACCAAAAATCATCCATCCATCTATGTCTTCCCCAACAACTTCCTTTTCCGATGAAGATATTTCTGACAGTAGAATAAAAACACGATCTATTCTTGAGTTTCAGAGGCGAAGATACACGTACATCCTTCACTTCACAGCTTTATGCTTCTCTTCGAAAAGCCGGATTCACGGTCTTCAAGGACGATCACTCGCTTCAAAGAGGAGATTGCATCTCAGCATCACTACTGCAAGGGATCCATGATTCTAGAGTTTCTGTTATCGTCTTCTCTAAGAACTATGCAGGTTCACAGTGGTGTCAAATCGCAGGTACTCACTCCCTCCCTCCAAAATCAGATACAATAACAGCCTTGTTTAATTTATATTCTTCTAGTCATGTACAAAAGTTTTCATTTTTGTGTTAAGGAATCTTACTAATTAGCATCTAATGGCAAAGGATCCAGCAACTCAAAGCTTCAACTATTGTTAGTATTCAACAAAAAAAGAGTTGCAGGTAGTAATAGAGCTAATGTTATAATAGGTGTAGTAAAGATGAGAATGTTGCGTTGGATGTGTGGTTGGACTAAACAAAATATGATCATAAATGACAAAATTAGAGAGAATGTTGGGGTAACACCTATCGTAGAAAAGATAGTGGAGACTCGACTTAGGTGGTTTGGGCATGTAGAGAAAGATCTGTAGATTTTGTAATAAGGGGAGTAGATCATATGAAGGGTAGCCAAATCACCAGACACGGAGGAAAACATAGAAAAACTTTAGAGAAGTAATTAGATCCTTAAACTACCTAACTTTAGAAAAGATAGTGGAGACTCGACTTAGGTAGTTTGGACATATAGAAAAAGACTTGTGGATTCTGCAGTAAGGAGAGTAGATCAGATGAAGGGTAGTCAAATCACCAGACACAGGAAAACCTAGAAAAACTATTAAGAGTGTACATGTTTCATAGCTCATTGGTCATTCACGTCCCTTTGTGTTTTGACCTTTCGTTTATATTAAGTTCCTTTGTATTTTCTTTCTTTTCTTCTAAAGTGTCCCAACTCTGCATAAATACTCTTGTGCGTGTAAAAGAATCATTCCCTGTTTGCTTAATATGTGACATATAGTTGACATCTTAAGCTTTTATTTTAAATCTCCGATTTCTTGCAATGTTGTCAATGTACTAAATGATAATTGCACCTATAATTTGTTTTTGAATAAGCTACTGGACAACACTTCCTGATTCTTTGCAAGTTTTTGGAAACAATTCAACTTCCAGATACACATATGACACATACAATTATACTTCTCTTACTCAAATTTGCCATTTACTTTTGGCACATACGCAAACGTAAATATGCATTTTATATTGGTTTATTTTTTTCATAGGAACGAAAGTGAGGATATCAAGGATATTGTTGAAAAAGTTACACATTTGCTTGACAAGACAGACCTGTTCATTGCTGATCATCCAGTTAGAGTCGAATCTCGAGTGCTAGATATGATTCAACTACTGGACATCCCGTTTTCAAATGATGTTCTACTACTAGGGATGTGGGGTATGGGAGGCATTGGTAAAACAACTATTGCAAAATTCGTTTACAATAAAGTTGGTCGTAAATGGTTTGGTTCAGGGAGTAGAATAATCATCACAACCAGAGATAAGCAAATAATTAGAGGGGATAGAGTTAACCAAGTATACATAATGGAGGAAATGGATGAAAGTGAGTCTCTTGAGCTTTTTAGTTGGCATGCATTCATGAAAGTGAGTCCAAGAGAAAATTTTGCTAAAATTTCTAGAAATGTTGTCGAGTATTGTGGAATGTGGGGGACTGCTGCTGGCTCTGGAAGTCCTTGGGTCCTACTTGTTTGATAGACAGGTAACAGAATGGGAGTGTGTATTGGAGAAACTCAAGAGAATTCCCAATGATCAAGTGCAAAAGAGGTTGAAAATAAGTTATGATGGTTTAAATGATGATACTGAGAGAGATATGTTCCTTGACATAGCTTTTTTCTTTATTGGGATGGACCGAAACGATGTTATGGATATATTAAATGGTTGTGGTCTTTTTGCAGAAATTGGAATAAGTGTCCTTGTTGAGCGAAGCCTTGTAACTATTGATGATAAAAACAAGCTTGGAATGCATGATTTGCTACGAGATATGGGAAGAGAGATCACCCGACATAAATCACCAAAGAAACTCTAGATGCGTAGCAGGCTATGGTTTCATGAGGATGTTCATGATGTATTTGTTAGAACAAAATGTAAGAACCTCTTATAATTTTTCTTTTATCCTAGATTTAAAACATCTAAAGCTTAAAGATGCAAAACAAACATATATGAGCTAGCTGTCAACATTCATCTATTCTGTTGATTATCACAAAAGCTTTGAATATTAGTTTGGATGTTAATCGTTTTGTGCTTCCAGTAAAATTGTTTGGTTTCATCACAAGTTGTTATCTGCCTCATATCCTAAGTGTTTCACAGGGTGCACAAGCTGTTGAGGGACTAGTTTTGAAGTTGGCAGCTAATGCAAAATGTTTTAGTACCAAAGCATTGGAGAACATGAAGAAACTGAGATTGCTTCAACTTTCTGGTGTACAACTTGATGGATATTTTAAATATCTTTCAAGAAATTTGAGATGGCTGTGTTGGAACGAATTTCCTTTAACATTCATGCCCACAAACTTTTACCAAAACAATTTAGTTTCCATTCAGCTAGAAAACAGCAATATCAAATTTTTGTGGAAAGAGATGCAGGTATTAATTGAGTTAAATTTTTTGCATTTTATGAATTGTTTTCAATTTTCATTTTTACGTAGACAGTTTTCATCTGGTTCTCAACCTTTCTAATTTTGCCAGAGTGAAAATTTTCCAAATGTCTAAATTGTAAAGCTTATTATTTTAACGAAACATTAGCTCCACTAAATTTTAAAATAAAAAATTAAAAACATCTATAACTTAAATGAATTGGGAGATGGGTTTAAATTTGATTCGCTTCCAAGTATAAAACATTTTTTTTACCTTTTATCTAATGTTTTAGTGCTTTATAAAAACTCAGATTTCCTATGAAATGGTCATGATAATGGAACTTCTCTTATAATTTGGAATTCATAATTGGATGATCGTGTTAAGATTTACTGGTAGATTGCAAAGGAAAGGATTGCAATCTTTGACTATTTGAGTAAAGAAGCTTTCAATTTAAATTTCAAACCTATTTGTCATCCCAAACTTTTAAATTCTCATCAGAATGCTCATACATAGAACATTACATTCGGAAATGTAGCCTTGGTTGGGTGGTTTTGAAAGCAAAAATAATACTTAACCATTTTATATCTGTATTAAAGACAATGAGTCATTGACACTATACCCATATAAATATTTTACTTGCCACTCGAGGTTAGTCATAATTGTAACTGCTTTTGTTTATATATTTATTTAAGCTACTTACCTAAGTTCTCTTCATAACATTTTTGTTCTTGCAGAGGCTGGAGAATCTAAAATATCTCAATCTTAGTCATTCTCATTGTCTAGTACAGACCCCAGATTTTTTGAACATGCCTAATCTTGAAAAGCTAATACTCAAAGATTGTCCAAGCTATCTGAGGTTTCCCATACCATTATTATAAATTTGAAAGACTGTATTAGCCTTCGTAACCTTCCAAGAATCATCTATACGTTGAAATCTCTAAAAACTCTTATTCTTTCTGGTTGTTTAACAATTGACAAGTTGGAAGAGGACTTGGAACAAATGGAATCTTTAACCACTCTGATTGCGGATAACACTGCAATAACAAAAGTGTCCTTTTGAGTAGCGAGGTCAAAAAGCATTGAATATATTTCTTTGTGGCTATAAGGGATACTCACGTGAAGTATTTCCTTCTATCATTCAGACTTGGATGTCACCAACAAATAACCTTTCATCCTTTGTTCAAACACCTGCTAGCATGTCATCTCTCATGTTAGACTAGAACCATTAAAAAAATACATGCAAGTGAATGTGATTATTCGCTGTCGGTATTAAACATTTAAAACTAAAATGATGAAATCCTGAACATATTATTTTGAAATTTCATCCTCAAGACCTCAACATATAAATATTTCTCACACGATCCTCATAATTTTGCTTTTAGTCATGTCTAGGAGTATAGGTCTAATAAACCTTAGTACTTTTATTGGGCCTCTTGCTGTAAGCCTTTTATGAGCACCTCACCATTCAGTTACTGATAGCTGAGCCAATTGAACACCCTAGCATTACTTCATCAATATGTCCCTTAAGAACAAGAAATCCTTGAATCTGAATTTTTATTAAGTTAGCACCTAGCGTCGTCACGTCATTTCTATCAATTTTGTTTTATGAAAAACTGTTACAGTCTTCTAAGTGCACATTTTAGTGAGATGGCCTCAAAAATGTGTTGGTGATAAATCACACAAAGACCACCATTCAGCTCTATAAGAGAGAGGCATTCGCCTCCTTTGAAAATGAGGAGTGGCAGAGAGTAGTATCAAATATGGAACCTGGTGACAAAGTCGAGATTGTTGTTGTTTTTGGGAACAATTTCATTGTGATGAAGACAGCAGTTTATCTCATATATGATGAACCAATCGGCGAAAATGTGGGGCAATGTCATGCACAAGATGGTAGTGGTGATTCATGCTCAAGATGGTAGTGGTGATGAAAATGAATGTGCTGCCACGAGGTTCACTCTTCAAGTAGAGCCCGCAGATCATTTTAAACAAAAACAGAAAAGAAGAAAGCTTGACTGAAAATGAAAGACGTAAAATAATTGCCAGGTAAAATTTAATTCGAGTTAATTGCCAGTTTGGTCCTGCAATTGTTCTGCGCTGTTAGCTTAGTCTCCAGAAATAAGAGAAATTCAAAGGATAGCTTTGTGGACTAAAATGACAGACAATCTATTGAGAACTTCTGTGAATTTTCCTTATTTCTTCAATTTTAAAGATCATTTTGGGGATTTATGAATTTAATTCTTATGGTGCCTATAGACCTTGTATTGGTGCTGCTAGTTGTGGCTGATTGATGATTTATAGCTTCCGACTGTGAATTGCAGGTTTTATTGGTGGTGGCTACTAATGCTCTTATTGCTGAAGCATGTGGTACCTAGGAAAGTCAAGTTGGCTTGGATTTTGGTTTCACAGAAGTCCAACGTGAGCTTGATTGGGAAGCCCTGATCCTAATGCTCTAAGGGGTGTAAGATAAGGAAACCAGGATACTTGATGATTGATCAACTAAATTAATTGTATACTTAAACAGAATTTGCAAATGGAAATCAGCCATGTTTTAAGTGAAAGCATTCAAAATGCAGACAATTTTGGACAAAATGCTTCAAGAAGAATCAGTCTAAGTGTTCGGTATAGTTTACCTCTCCTGCATTTCCTCATAAAAAAAATGTATTTGTTAATTATCTCAATTTTTAATTATTGCTTTTAAAATTAAACATTCAATTTGGATAAAGCTTGGTATTCAACTATTCATCATAAAATAAAGGAATTGTGAATTTTTTCTAGAAATATAAACTATAATGCTTTCTGGGAGAAAAGAACTGCATCATCATGCCGTACTATGTGTTAACTAGGAAGAACTGTTTTGTTTGACAATCGTGCTTTTGATTGGTGTGCCAAGATTCTTTCATTGAGAATTGTCATTCTTTTCCTTTCTGTTTTTGATTGGCGGAATTTGGTTTTGCTGTCTTCTGTATGTTCCAGAACTGTTTAAGAGGGGCCTTGATGTCGAGGATACAAGCATCCTGCCAACTGCACACATTGTTTCGTTCAACTTCTTCCCTACTGCAGCTGGTCTGGATTCACCAACCTCAGGTTTTGCCTGTCTAGGTAATGCAGCTTTTATTGTTTTTATTAATTTGAACTTTCGTCATTTTCTGTAGTAAAATTATCCTTTTTAAACCTGCTAAACATTGAAGAAAAAGAATCATTGTCCATTGCAGATGTTCGGATCCTTATCATATTACCAGAGTTTTAAATTGTAATTTGAACTGCGATTGTAGCCACTAAGTCAAGGATTTTGGAATCTCTGCAACCGCATCACACTAGTCACAATTGTGTTGCATCAACATCATCTATCTGCAGCTTTCCTCAATATCAAATGGACGTATCTGCGAGTTGTGACCTCCATTCAAGATAATTGTTTGGTTAGGTTATCCATGTACTTCCATTGTTTGATTTGTTGTTGCATGGGTAAACTGAGAACCTACTTGAATTAGTTGATTGGGATTTGCTTGTGTTTCATTTTAGATATTCTTTAGCTAGCTTAAGTTTCACCTCCAGCATGCAGGTTGTCTTTGCTTATTTGGCGAGCTTCTTTACATTTCATTTTGCCTGCATTTCTTTCCGGTCTCCTACTAGTTTATGCATTTACAACGAGTTTATTGACTAAAAATTATCTCAAATGCGAGCAATAAGAAAAAAACCACATTTGTTGGTCTTAAATATAAGTAAATGTTGATTATTTATATCATATTTATTGTTATTATTCCTAAATTACCACTTAATATTTATTGTTATTTTTAATTCCTTTAGAGTGTGTTTGGATGGGGTAATGTTTTGAGGGAATTCAAATACTTTGAGGTGAATTCCATTGTTTAGCTTATAAATGAGTTCAACTACTTTTCTTAAAGGGTGTTTTTTATTTTTGGCGTATATATGAGACAAGAGTGAGTAGATATAAGCTTCATTATATAGCGTCTAATTCTGTCTTTAGTTCAAATTAGCATTGAAAATACTATAAGCAAAAACTATAGAAGTAATGTGATCACACACAAGCAAGTCTAATTCTGTCTTTAGTTCAAATTACTAAGCATTGAAAATACTATAAGCAAAAACTATAGAAGTAATGTGATCACACACAAGCAAATCCCAATAAACTCATTGAGGTAGGTTCATAGTTTAGGAAATTTTACCCTATACCCATACATATATACCATCACCCCTACATTTTACTTGAACTGTCTATTTTACCCTTCAATATAAATTTAAAACATCAATTTTTTTTTCTTTTCTCCAAAAGCTGCCCCTTCACCCTTCCTCTCCTAACTGCAGTCAAAACTTATCGAAAAACATATTATAAGTTTTTCGAGTAGGCACTTATATTATAATAATTATTATTAGGGAATTGAGATAAAAGGAAGAGAAGAATCTAATTTAATCCAAATTTGTTCCCTTTGGTTTTGAAGAGGGACGTCACCATCATCATTCACTGAAGACAAAAATAAACACATTTTGAAGAATGAATTAAAACTTGTAGTCGCACCATTGAACTCAACCGCAAAGTAATGTTTGTTGCGTCATAGGGATAATCTTTATTTGTTAATTTCTTTTTGAATTAATTTTTTTTTAATGAAAATAGGTTCTTGGATTATGGCGAGCAAATCTAAAGAAGAACCGAAAACTGCTCCTGATGGATGGTACAATCTGACCCTAGGTTCTTCTTTCAAAAAAATACATACTGGAAATATTTAACATAGTTTTCCGGGGAAACACGTATCTAGAATGTTATGTGGGGTGGAATGTTATGTGGGGTGAACTCTAGGGTGGAAATGGTGAAAGTGAAGGTGAAAAATAAAAACTGTGGAAAAAGATTAAAAAACAAGATGGGTAAAATTGGAATTTTTGTTAATTTGTTGGGTGAAGGAATAGATGCAGGGGTATAGAGTAAAACTTACATCAACAAGTCAAACAATGGAAGTGCATGGACAACTTAACTAAACAATAATCTTGAATAACACTGTCCACTTAAACCAAATTTTTTTGTATAACTCTATTTTACTATTGGATAAAGTTCATGCAACTCCATCTAATAAGGAGTGTTTTAAAGGGTGTTGCTAGCACATTTCTATGCTCCATTTCTATGAAACATGTCTAGTAGGAGTCTCTCACACAATTTATTGCTTTTTAAGACTTGAAAGTGATAGAATAGAATATTTGCCATAATATGATGTAACATACTTAGATAGTTGACCTACACTTGTATATATACATTCTATTCAGTAATGAGAAAGGCAAGCATTCCATTATCTTACATAGTATCACCCTAATTGATCCCTCTATCTCCTTTTCTCTTAAACCCTAACCTACATATCTCAGCCGCCGCTCCTCCCCGTTCGCGTGCTGTTGCGATCAAAACAGCAGCGAACCTATTCTCACGTGTGATCTCTTATTCGCGCCGTTATCCGATCAGCAACACATCATCTCATGTGTTCGTGCAATTTTCTCCGACACACGATATCTGAATCTGATCACAGCGACAACAACAACAACGACAAAAACAGCAACTCTGCCACTCCTGATTCTGGCAAGATGAAACACACCTCCTCTTCATCGGCAGGTTTCAAAACAAAATTTCATCATGCCTTCGCTGTTTCCAACATTAAGAATTACATTCCTATTGTTCTTGAGATGGAGAAAGACCAATATGGCACCTGGGCCGAGCTATTCCGCATTCATGCCCGTTCTCATCGGGTTCTACATCATATTGTCCCTTCTAAGGAAAAAACCACACCAACAGATACCTCTAGTGCTGAATTTGAGCAGTGGACCACCCTTGACTCCACCGTTCTTCAATGGATATACTCCACAATCTCCACTGACATGCTGACCACCATTATGGAACCAGACTCCACTGCTATGGAAACCTGAAATCGTTTGGATGACATTTTTCAGGACAACCAAAATGCTCGGGCTGTCACTCTTGATCAAGAATTCTCTAACACTCGTATGGAGGATTTTCCCAATGTCTCTGCTTATTGCCACTCTTGATCAAGAATTCTCTAACACTCGTATGGAGGATTTTCCCAATGTCTCTACTTATTGATCAGTTGAGAAATGTTGGCTCTCCTGTCAACAATCATCACCTTGTCCTATAGCTGATCTCTGGTCTCCCAGAAGCTTACCACAGTGTTGCTACTTTGATTCGCCAGAGCAACCCTCTTTCGGCATTCTACCAGGCCCGTTCCATGCTCACTTTGGAAGAAGCCGGTATGGCTAAGATGGCAAACACAGGCTCTCATGCTGCCATGCACACCTCTCAGCCGAAACCTACTGAAGACACCTCTCAGCGTGGCAACCGCCGCCCCGGCAACCATGCTCGCTCCCGTGGGAACCAGGGTCGCGGAGGGGGACGTGGTAACCACAATGCACCTCAGTCTGGAGCTCCCAGCGCCCCCTCACCTTGGTCTGCTCCTCCTTGGCGACATCAACAGCAGTACCCAACCTGGCAATCATGGGGTTGGACTCCGCCACCATGGGCTATGCCACCGTGTCCATATCCCACCTCTCAGTGGACACGCCCTGCCGGTCCTCCTAAGCAGCCAGGTATTCTAGGACAATGTCCTCAGGTGTATGCAACCTTTACCTCATCTCAGATGCTGACAGACATTGAGACAACAATGCACACCATGTCACTCCACACTTCTGACAGCAATGCACACTATGTCACTCCACACTTCTGACAATCAGTGGTACATGGATACTGGCGCAACATCTCACACGGCCGCATCACAAGGTAATCTCTCGTCTTATTTTCCAGTAAGTAATTCAAATCAGAAAGTTAATGTTGGCAGGGGCCATGGTATTCCAATTCACGGCACCGGACACACAAATAACCACATCTCACCAACCCCTTCACCTTAACCTTGTCCTGCATGCCCCGAAAATTATTAAAAATTTAATTTCTGTGAGACGACTCACCATTGACAACAATGTTTCTGTTTCCTTTGACCCTTTTGGTTTTACTGTCTCTGATTTTCAGACGGGGATCACCCTTCTCAGATGTGATAGTCGTGGAGATCTTTATCCAGTTACCACTCCTCCCAGTTTTTCCGGTCTTACATCCAATCTTTGGCATAGTCGTCTTAGTCATCCTGGCGTGTCTGTTTTGAATTCCCTTCGTAAAAATAAGTTCCTATGTTTTGAACCATTTAATTCTTCTATTGTTTGTGACTCTTGTGTTTTAGGCAAACATGTTAAATTGCCATTTTTTGATTCTCAAACTACGACTTTGATGCCTTTTGATATTTTACATAGTGATTTATGGACGTCTCCAATTTTAAGTTCTGCTGGTCATAAATATTATGTCTTATTCTTAGATGATTTTACAAACTTCTTGTGGACTTTTCCCATTAGCAGAAAATCTCATGTGTTTGAAACGTTCAAGTCACTTACTAAACTCATTCAAACTCAATTTTTGCAAAAAGTCAAAACATTTCAATGTGACAATGGTAGTGAATATAATAATGAGCTTTTTAAAAAATATTGCACTGATCATGGCCTTGTTTTTTGTTTCTCTTGTCCCCACACATCCTCACAAAATGGGAAAGCGGAACGCAAAATAAGAACCATTAATAATATGATACGCACTATGCTAGCTCATTCTTCTGTTCCCCCATCGTTTTGGCATCATGCTCTTCACATGACAACTTATCTGTTAAATATTCTTCCATGTAAAACACTTCAAAATCAATCACCAACAAAACTCTTATATCACCGTGATCCCACTTACACACATCTACGAGCTTTTGATTGTTTATGTTATCCCTTATTCCCGTCACCCACCACTCATAAGTTACAACCCCGCTCTACTCCGTGTGTCTTCATGGATTATCCCTTGAATCATAGAGGTTACAAGTGTTATGATTTGTCAAACAGAAAATTAATATTTTCGAAGCATGTTATCTTTGATGAAACTCAATTTCCCTTCACCAAGATGCATTCTCCTTCGCCGAACTCTTATCACTTCCTAGATAATGACCTATACCCTTACCTTATACATCAGTGGCAAAATCAAGTATTACCACCTGTCACACACAACCAACTAATACCAACAACCACCATTGATCAACCAATCTCATCAATAAACCAACAGTCTCCATATACTGCCTCTCCGACCAGCTCGTCCACTACACCTTCCTCTCTCCCACAATCACCAATCCAACCGCATCCACCTCCACCTACACGAACCATAACTACCCGTAGCATGAAAGACATTGTAAAACCCCGCAAGATTTTTAACTTATCAATCTCTCACTCCGACCACACCATCTCTCCCATACCTAAAAACCCCAAACTAGCCTTATCCGATCCGAATTGGAAATCCGCAATGCAATCTGAATTTGATGCTCTTATTAGAAATAAGATGTGGGATTTAGTTCCTCGTCCTTGTGATGCTAATCTTATTCGATGTATGTGGATTTTTAGACATAAGAAAAATTTTGATGGCTCGTTTGAGCGATATAAGGCTCGTCTTGTAGGTGATGGCAGGTCACAAGTTGCAGGTGTGGATTGTGATGAGACTTTCAGCCCAGTGGTTAAACCTGCTACCATCAGAACAGTGATTACCATTGCTCTCTCCAAATCCTGGCCCATTCATCAACTGGATGTCCAGAATGCCTTTTTGCATGGTGATCTTAATGAAACTGTTTACATGCATCATCCATTGGGTTTCTGTGATTTTCACCATCCAGATTATGTGTGTCGTTTGAAGAAGTCACTTTATGGTCTCAAGCAAGCGCTCAAAGCACGGTACCAACGCTTTGCTGACTATGTATCCACCATTGGTTTCCAACATAGCACATTAGACCACTCTCTCTTCATATATCGACAACAGTCTAACATGGCCTACATTCTTCTTTATGTGGATGACATCATACTTATAACCTCTACTCATGCCCTTCGCAAATCAATTATGTCACTCTTAGCATCTGAATTCGCGATGAAGGACCTGGGTCCCCTGAGTTATTTTTTGGGTATTGTTGTTTCTCGTCATCCTGGTGGCCTTTTTCTTAGTCAAAGCACCTATGCTTCTGAGATCATCGAGCGTGCTGGCATGACATCCTGCAACCGTCTGCCACACCTGTCGATACCAAGCAGAAACTTAGCACCTCTTCTGGCACACCTTATGAGGATCCTTCTTTATATCGCAGTCTTGCAGGAGCCTTACAGTACATCACATTCACTAGACCTGACATCTCCTATGCAGTTCAACAAATCTGTCTTCACATGCATGCACCCAACACATAACACATGACTGCTCTTAAGCGTATTCTCCGTTATGTACAGGGTACGATACACCTTGGTCTACATTTATCACCATCCCCGATTACTAAGCTGATCTCTTACACTGACGCTAATTGGGGTGGATGTCCTGATACTAGACGCTCCATATCCAGGTATTGTGTTTTTCTCGGTGACAATCTTATCTCTTGGTCTTCCAAAAGGCAGCCTACTCTCTCTCGTTCTAGTGCTGAAGCTGAATATAGAGGTGTTGCGAATGTTGTCTCTGAATCTTGTTGGATCCACAACCTTCTTCTAGAGCTCCATTTTCCCATTCCTCATGCCACTATGGTATATTGTGACAATGTTAGTGCCATCTATCTATCTGGTAATCCAGTGCAGCATCAGCGTACCAAACATATTGAGATGGACATTCATTTCGTTCGGGAAAGAGTAGCTCGTGGTCAGGCACGCGTACTTCATGTTCCCTCCAGACATCAGATTGCAGACATCTTCACCAAAGGGCTCCCTCATATTCTTTTTGATGACTTTCGGACCAGTCTAAGCGTCCGTGAACCTCCCGCTTCGACTGCGGGGTGTGATAGAATAGAATATTTGCCATAATAAGTTTTAATGATTTTCCTATAATTATGCTGTAACATAATTAGATAGTTGACCTACACTTGTATATATACATTCTATTCAGTAATGAGAAAGGCAAGCATTCCATTATCTTATAGAAAGAAAATTAAAGAATGAATAGCTTAGTAAACCATTGTATCAGGAAAGCCAAAAACATACCATAACAAAAATCTTAAGAGTCAATCTTCTTAGAATCTAGAAGCAAATATACAGATCATTAGGGAATAAATTCAGCATTTTTCTAGCAGGACAATGAAAATGAAGTGCACATTAATATTGTGCATACTAAAACTCTTTGGGAGCTTGATAGATTTGTGTCCAACTATGGGAAAAGTTTAAGCAAAAACAAGAGCACAAGCTGAGCAAACGCCCATAAAAAGGTTTATTCACTAATATGATGTGTATGAATCAACTTAAGACAATAACACTTGATACATACATTCCCAACACCCTATATGAGCCGAGATGCGGGTAATATGCAAGGTTTTAAATTATGGCAGCAGTCACAACTTGCAATTACGTCCATTCTTTGATTGAAGAAAACTATTGACAAGTGATGTTGCTGCAACACAATTCCGATACGCGGTCGCAGAGATCCCAAAATCCTTGAGTTAGTGGCTAAAATTGCAGTAACGAATTACAATTTAAAACTTCGGTAATATAATAAGGATCCAAACATCTGCAATGGACAAGGGTTCTTTTTCATCAATGCTTAGCAGGTTTTAAGAAGACAAATTTACTGCAGAAAATGACGAAAGTTCAAATAAAGAAAAATCAATATAAAGGTGCATTACCTAGACAGGCAAAACCCGCAATCGGCGAATTCAGACCATCTGCAGTAGGGAAGAAGTTGAACGAAGTAATGTGTGCAGTTGGCAAGATGCTCATATCCTCAAAATCAAGGGCACAGATTCTTAAAACAGCTTTGGAATCCCCAGAAAGAGAAATCTCCTACACTGGCCAGCAAAACCAAATTCCACAAATCAAAAATAGAAATGAAAAGAATGACAATTCTGAATGCAAGCATCTCGCCACACCAATAAAAAATATGCATGCTAAACAAAATAATTCTTCGTTCTTAGATAGTAGTAAGATATTTATACGACAAAGGTTTATTTACAAATATGATGTGTATAGATCAACTTAGGCCTATAACACTTGATACTTACATTCCCAACCCGTTAATGGAGCTAAGACACAACTCGCAATTACGTCCAGTCTTTGTTATTGAGGAAAATTGTGGATAAATGACATCAATGCGACACAATTGCAATTGTTGTGATGCAGTTGCAGACTACAATTTAAAACTTTGGTAATATGATAAGGATGCATACATCTGCAACGGACAACAGTTCTTTCTCATTAATGTATAACAAGTTTTAAAGAGACAGAGTTACTGCAGATAAGGAAATTTATAATTATATAAATCAATATAAAGGTAAATTACCAAGACAGGCAAAACCTGCAGCCAACAAATCCAGTCCAGCTGCAGCAGGGAAGAGTAGAACAAAACAAAGTGTGCAGTTAAAAAGATGCTCTAATCCTCAACATCAAGGGCACAGGTCCCTCTTAAACAAGCCTGGAACCTACACTAGGAAGCAAAACCAAATCCCGCCAATCAAAAAATTAGAAAGGAAAAGAATGACAGCTCTCAATGCAAGCATCTTGGCATCCCAAACAAAAACAAGCATGTTAAACAAAACAGTTCTTCATTCTTAGATTGTACATAGTACGACATGACAATGTAGTTCTTCTCTCCCGGCATTTATTTACTCAATGCAACACTGATGTCTCCTACATTGCTGGAGATCATAGTTAAAATGAGAAAATGCTTAGCAGAAAACTGATCATAATAACCTTCTCTAGCTTTTTAGTTCATACTTATTATTTTAGAAATCCTTTTCTTTTATGAGTACTGGTATCGAAATTGAATGTTAACATTTTTAAAGCAATAATTAAACAATTAGAAAACCAAAAAATACATTTTTTGTGAAGACTAAAGAAAAACTAAACCCAGGCACACATTGAATAATAGCAACAATAAAGATCAGACTGCAAACCTGATTGCGAGAGCTGAAGAGATGTATTAGATTCAGATAGTCACATAAATAAACTCTTCTTGAAGAATAGTGCGATTGCCAAGATTGTCTTCATTTTGAATGCCTTCCCTGAAAACATGGGTGATTTCCAAATCATTAGTCCCGGGTCTTTGAAATCAAGCTCAACTTCAGGACTAAATTGGAGATTAAACTAACTTTCAGCAAGCAATTTTTTTACATCATTCATCAATTAGACTTTTCTTCTTTTTTGTCTGTTTAATATCATCTGTGGGCTCTACATACGGAGAGACCCTCTTGGCAGCGCATTGATTTTCATCACCACCAACAATAACATTCTTATCTGGTGCATGACATTTTTCCCTTTTTTCGCCAATTGGTTCATCATATATGAGATAAACTGATGTCTTCATCACAATGAAACTGTTTTCCAAAACAACAACAATTTCGACTTTATCACCAGGTTCCATATTTGATACCACTCTCTGCCACTCTTCATTTTCTAAGGAGGATAACGCCTCTCTCTTATAGAGTTGAATGGTGGTCTTTGTGTGATTTATCACCAACACATTTTTAAGGCCATCTGATGTTATGTCATTTGGGCTTGAAGAATAGACAATGCACATCATTGTCTTTAAGCTACGTCCTTCCACTTGAGGGACTTCAAAAACTACAGAATAACCTTTGGAGTTGAAAGTTAACCAATTTGGGTAATTATCACAGGGGAGCAAAAAAATACCGCGCCCATCAACAGTCAAATTCTGTAAAAAAATGGAAATATTTGATTTAACAATATATTAATATCACAATCATTTCTTCAAAAATTAAATATATAGTACCCCTCATAAGATAATTATTCGTATTCTGATCAATAAAAATTAAAACAATGATATTTGGACACCCCAATTTTCCAAACACTCATTTAACACCTCATTTTCTCTTTATCTCTCTCTTCCTATCACATCACTCTTGTTATTTCTTTCTCTCTCAAGGTGTTTAGGTGTCCACTAAACATTTTCCTAAAATTACAATTATTTAACTACCTGAAAACGATCTGAAGTAATGATAGGAAAAATCATTGCTGAATAATTTACAAGTTTTGCACAGAAATATTTGCCTGGGTTCTTAAAACAGAGGTGTGCAGCTTCAACATACCATATCAACCAAATAAAAGTGAGAGTTCAATTATGAATAAAAGAATATATCTTCAAAAAGTTTGAAGAGAATCATTCTTAAACTCGGTCATGCTCACGTAAATGTAATTTAAGCAGTCAGTGACTAAAAGTCAAATTTGTGATGATTGTATGAAAAATATCTATATGTTGGTTGAAGATGCTTTATAAATAACAAATATTATGTCCAGGATTACATTATTTTAATTATTAAACGTTTATACCTATAGCAAAAAAAATGTAAACACTTATATGTATTTCGTTAATAGTTCCAGTCTTACAAGAAAGATATCAGATATAATCGATATATTAAAAATAATTCAACTAGCAAAACTATAAGACATTAAAACGCTTACCCGGTTTTATAAGAATGTCTCTCTTCTAATATTGGTTATATAAAAATATAACTACTAGACATATGCAAGAGAGAGAGTGAAACCTGTAAGATCCTCTCTTTGAGAATATTGGAAATTAGACAACTCGTTCCCATTTGAATTAGAAGAGATTTCATGGAATTTTTTGCTGCTGAATCTTGCACTTGATCGCGACATTCAATTAAAGAAGAATTCTTCACATCTGATACGTGTGATGTAGTCGCAGTTGATTCCAATTCCTTAGAATTTGTTGCACTCAAAGCATTCAAAAATTTTGTTGTGTCCTGTGAAAGTTGAAGTTCTGATCCACACTCCAACCAAAGGCACTGAAATTTTGGAAGGACGCTGAAAATAGATGATAGATCATGGGAAATAATATTTGATGCATGCAAAGAAACAAGGGATGACATTCCAACAGCTGTTTGAACAGCGGGTGGGAGATTATATGTTGGTAACATCCAAGATGAAATGATAAAAGGAAACACATCACGGGAGAATCCTTCATATCCGCACAAAGAAATAAATCCAATGCTTTTTGACCTTACTACCGAAAACGGCACTTTTGTTATAGCAGTGTTGTTTGCAATCAGAGTGGTTAAAGATTCCATTTGTTCGAAGTCTTCTTCCAACTTGTCAATCATTAAACATCCAGATAGAATGAGAGTTTTCAGAGATTTCAATGTATAGATGTTTCTTGGAAGGGTACAAAGGCTAATACAATCTTTCAAATTTATCAAAAGAACTTTATCGAGATGTCCGATGCTATGGGAAACCTCAGACAGCCTTGGACAATCTTCGAGTACTAGCTTTTCAAGATTAGGCAAGTATGAAAAGTCAGGGGTCTGTGTCAGATAATGAGAATGACTAAGATTGAGAATTTTCAACTGCTCCATCCTCTGCAAGAACAAAAATATTATAAAGTTACGTATAAAGCATAAAAAGATAAACAAAAGCAAGTACAAGTTACAACATGCACCAACCTCGAGAGTGGAAATAAAATATTTGTATATATTTGTGCGGGTGCAGAGACATTTATTTAATATCAACATACATTGGTTTTATTACTTTTTCATTCAAAATATTCCATGTATGAGCATTCTGCTGTAAATTTAAAAATTTGGATAGTAGATAGGTTTGAAATTTAAACTGAGTTTTTTTAATCAAAGTATCAAATTCAGAATTGCAATCGTTTCTTTTGCTATGATCTCCTCTGGATTTTGTTATTTACGGCTTTGATTTATGGACTATTATGTGGATTTTGTTTATACTTACATACATTGTAACTAAACTCATAGTTAGGGCCATGATGCATCTTTTGTATTATAATCTAACTCTTTCAATTTAAAGTTACCAACTGCTCTGTCCTCTGTTCTTCTAAACCAAAGTCTTCAAACATGTTATAATTAAGAATCTTTTAATATTCCTTTAATTGTACAACTTTATAGATTTATTGTTATTACTTCCTAGGCTAGTGCTTACTAATTAAATTAAGCATTCAATGTTTATTGTAAAACCATTATACATACAAGGTGTGTGATCTCAATATAGACACAGAATTTACACGAGGTTTAGATATTTTTACAGACACAAACAAATAGGTGGTCTACAAAATATAAAAACTTGACTAGTCTAGTAATTATTATTATTTGGGCAAACCACCATATCCACATTAGTCCCTGAATATATCAAAATTTCAAACATATCCACAAGTGTCTCTTTTAATAGTCATTTTGGTCCTCAAATCTGTGTTTAGGTAGTCATTTTAGACTCCAAATGTGTTTTTCGTTGGTCAATTTAGTCCATAAAATTACCAACAAAAGAGGCGTTAAGGATGTGTTTGCAATTTCGATACATATAGAGACTATATTGATAGTGCCCATCGTAGTCAAATCGGGACACGTATCGTGTACCGTTCGACCACATTTTTGAATCGTGTATCGTATCACATCGTAAGATACATGAACAAAAAAATAAAAATATGACCTAAAATATCATATATAAACAACAAAATACTTCAAATATCATATATAAACTTCAAGGTACTTCAAAACTCAAGTCATAAACAAAAGTGAATAACATAAAATATCCTTAATTCAATCAAAATCAAACATATAGACTGTAGAGAAACAAATCGTGTATGTGTTGGAAGCCGTAAAGGAAGAGAAGGTGGGCTTTTGGAATACAAAACTCTTGAATACAAAATGGTTCACCTGCAGTATCTGATGGGTCACATAAACCCGACCCAAGGAAACCGGGAAAATTTAGGGGTTTCTGGAGGGTCATGCAAAACCCGACCCGGTCCCATGACTGATCCATAAAAAAATGGATTTTTTTGGAACTTTTGTCGGGCCGCGCAACCCGACCAGGTTTCTGCAACTGAAACACAAATGCCACAGCATCGTAGGATACTAGATTGAATTGGGATACATGGGATACGCCTGCGATACATGGAATACGCCTGGGATACAATGTCATTTGGGATACAGACCCTGATGCCCATGACTGTTTTAGTATCATATCGGGATACGTATCGTGGGATACTAACTACACTGATGGTGCCTCATACATTCAGGGAACAAAGTGGCTATTTGCTCTTAACATTTCATCCATTGGATACGATATCTAAGACTCCAAAATATCTATTACTACTCCGAACAGGCACTTGCACAAAAGTGCACTCTGGACGCAACACTTAAATAACATTCATAAATATGAAAACTGAAAACAACTCAAAATACAAAATATAAAACTCCAAATTAATACCTGCATCTCTTTCCACATAAGTTTGACATTGCTGTTTTCTAACTCAATGGAAACTATATTTCTTTGATAGAAATTTGAAGGTATGCATGTTAAAGGAAATCCATTCCAGTGCAGCCATCTCAAATTTCTTGAAAGATATTTAAAATCTCCATCAAGTTGTACACCAGAAAGTTGCAGCAATCTGAGTTTCTTCATGTTCTCAAATGCTTTAGTGCTAAAACGTTGTGCACCACGACCTGGCAGCTTCAAAGTCAGTCCCTCAACAGCTTTTGTTCCCTGTGAAATATAAATCACCAAAGGTTATGCATGCTATAGAGTATGAAGCACAACATATGTGTAAAACTAAAAGATAAAAGGCAGATAAAAAACTTGTAATGAAACCATTCATTTGTTACTAGGAGCCAGGAAGCACAATGATTGACAACCAAACTAATATTCAAAACTTTTGTGCTAACAACAGCACACATGACTCTTAACTACTAATTCAAATGATTTTTGGTTTTTAAGTTTGAGATATTTTAAATCTAGATTTTCTTATTTAACTACAAACAAATATTTTAAATCCAGAATTTGAAACAAAGTATATGAAGTTCTTACAGTATGTTCTGACAATATATCAAGCACATCCTCATGAAACCACAACCTACTACGTTCCTCAGGCTCCATTGGTGATTTCTCACGAATGATTTCTCTTCCCATATCTCGCAGTAAATCATGCATGCCAAGCTTGTTCTTATAATCAACCGTTACAAGGCTTCGCTCAACAAGGACGCTCATTCCAATTTCCGCAAAAAGTCCACACCCATTTAATATGTGAATAACATCATTTCGGTCCATCCCGATAAAGAAACAAGCTATGTCAAGGAACATGGATTTCTCTGTATCATCATTTAAACCATCATAGCTTATTTTTAACTTCTTATGTACTTGATCATTGGGAATTCTTTTGAGTTTCTCCAATACACATATCCACTCTAATAACTCCCTATCAAACAAATAGGACCCAAGGACTTCAAGAGCTAGCGGCAATCCCCCTGAATACTTAACTACATTTCTAGAAATTTCAGAAAAACCTTCTTTGGGGTTCGTTTGCTTGAATGCATGCCAACTAAAAAGCTCAAGAGATTCACTTTCATCCATTTCTTTCATTATGTATATTTTGTCAACTCTATTCCCTCTAAGTATATGCCTATCCCTGGTTGTGATGATTATTCTACTCCCTGGAGCAAACCATTTACAACTTCCACAAAATGCATTAAGTTGGTCCAATTTACTCACATCGTCAAGTATAAGAAGAACTCTTTTATGACAGAGTCTTTCCTTTAATATAGATTTTCCCGATTCAAAGTTTTGTATCTTGGTTGTGGTTTCTTTGAAAATATCATACATAAGTTGTTCTTGTAAATACACTTGTCCAAAATCTTGCTCCCAAACCTCTCTGATATTTGCAAGAAAGCTCCTACCTTCAAAATTACGACCAATTTTATTGTAAATAGCTTTTGCAATGGTGGTTTTTCCAATTCCACCCATCCCCCACATCCCTAGCAGTAGAACATCATTTGATTGTTGAGCGTCTAGAAGTTGAATCATATCTTGCACTCGAGTTTCAACTCCCACTGGATTATCAGCAATGATCAAGTCATTCTTGTCAAGCAACCGTGTAACATTTTCAACAATATCCTTGATAACCTCACTTTCATTCCTATAAGAAAACAAAGAAATGGTACATTTACATATACAAACATGTATATGTATATCTATGTGTTTGCGTGTAAGTAATTACCTCATCTCAAAACAAAAATGTACAAGTAATTACCTATGTATGTCTAAAAAGTAGAGAGGACATTTGAGTAAAAACATTATTGTGGGATGTGTGTGTGCGAGTGTAAGCTGAATCATTACAAAAAGTTGCAATTAGATTGAAAAGTAACCTGGGATTAAGGACAACAAATCCTGCAAGGCCAGCCGCATAATGAAGCGCATGTCTCCAACTTGGGGCCACGTGGTCCTCTTCTACACTAACAGTGTTGAAAAGATTTTGAAAAGCTTTACCAAACTCACATGACTGTCGACGAACATCAGACGGATCTACATTGTAGAAGACAGGAAGAACAGCCTGGCCAATAGTTCTGTGACACTCTATAATTTGAGTCAACTCTTGAAGACACCACTGTGAACTGGCATAGTTTATAGAGAAGACGATAATAGAAATTCTGGAATCTTCAATTGCTTGTAGTAGTGAGATTGAGATGTTATCTCCTCTTTGAAGGGAATGATCGTCTTTGAAAACATTGATTCCGGAGTTTTGAAGAGAAGCATGGAGATGTGAAATGAAGGATGCGCGAGTGTCTTCTCCTCTAAAACTCAAAAACACGTCGTGCTTTTTTATACTGTTGAGTGGATACCTGTTCATTTCAGGATCCAATTCAGCAGCGGTAACCGAAGAAGAACTTTCCAGTATTTGATAGGAAAAAGAATCAAAAAAGGAAACTGGGGAAGACATGGATGGTATTGGTATGTGTGTGACTCAGACTATTTGTTATAGCAGCGAGAAACTGAGAGTTTGACAATTTGTTAGTGTTCTTGTGAAATTGTGCATTTATGACTTTTTCTTACACGTGTTTCAGCTCCATTTTCAAGACATTTTTTTTTTAATTCCTTAAATAAAGATGCCCATTTTCTTAAGGTTTCCTAGTTACAGTTCATCATTTATAATTTTTAAAGATGCTACCTAGTAAAGAGCCTTACCTTCTTTTTATACAAGAGGCTGTTCCCAAGATTTGAATATGTGACTTTTCAATCACATGACAACAACTTTACCAATTACGCCAAGATTACCCCTTTATAGCAAACAAAATTACAAAGAAAATAATCTATTTTCTATTTATTGAAAATGAACTAAAATTATATCATTACTAATTTTTCTAAGAACATCTCTTTATATATAGGTTACAAGAGATGTTAAATGCTCTCTAGCAGTATACCCGTGCATACAGATGGATGAGCGCATTGCGTTCTTTTTTTGGAAGCAAGTCACAATTGCATAGAAATTATAAAAAAAATCATTGTATTGATATATGAATATTTTAGACATGTGTAAAAATTTTAAAAAATCAGTCCGCGTATTAATATATAAGTTAAAATATGCACACATGTATAAATTAAAAATAAATAGGTTCTCATATATGAATGAGTAAAAATATAGATACATGTATGAGTTACAAATAAAATATGCCCCCGTATTAATATATGAGTAAAAATAAAGACGCATGTATAAACATAAAAAAAATTAGGTGTTCGTATTAATATATGAGTAAAAATATATAATGAACCGATCAAAAAATAATTTAGAAAAAAAATTGGACCTGAACCGGTGTGGCAGTTGCCACACCATGCCTTGTTCAGGTCCGCCCCCTGTCTATAGGACCCCAAAAAAATTTCTCCCCAATGGCGTACCTAATAGGTAACGAGACCTCATCATTGGAATGGTCTTTGGACATTTGTTGGCAAGATATTTTTATATATTTTATATATGAAAAGTTAATTTTTAAAGTTTAAATGTGTTGAATACATCCTTCTTAAGATAAAGTTTCTTTTTTAGACTTCTTAACGAGTGATTAAAGGACGTTTGTTAGCATCTCTTTCTATGCATCAATTCATTGTTTTCATTTAGACTACGCGATGTGATTGGTGGTATGGTATGAAATGGGAGAGAATGAAATGGGATAGACTTATGTTTCATTGTTTAATTTTTTTTTAAAATGAATGGAATGGAATAGGATGGGGTGCATTTTATCTCATATCACTACTTACCACCATTTTTTGTTCCATCCGATTTGGAAGGAATGGAATGGAACCAACTTTTGATTTCTTTTTTAACTATTAAAATAACATTTTATCCTTTTTTTAAGTTTTCATCATGAGGAATGCTAGCAACACTCTCTTTTGAGCACTCTCTCTATCACTCACTCTTTCATTGGGTGAAATCAATGTAGGACCTACACTTTGGAAATGGAACCCACATAAAGTGGTGGGACATACATTGATTTCACCCAATAAAAGAGTGAGTGCTAGAGAGAGTGCTCAAAAGAGAGTGTTCCTAGCATTCCTCTTCAATCATATATCTTATCCAGCTCTTCGAGTCCATCTCTTCTGCATGCTTATTCTTCGTCAATGTCTAAGTATTGTTATTCATGGTTGTCAAACTCGCAATAACAAGTGGAATCATTTTTGTGTTAGACTCGGACAAACTCGCGAGTCTATGACAAGTTTATGAGTTTTTTAAAAAGAAATTTAATTTTTTTAAATAACCGAATAAAGCTCAAACTAAATAAAATTTAAAGGAAAAAACCTAGAATCTTATTTTCTTTTTCGTTCTCACTCTTAATTTAGAAACAAAACTCTTACTCTCACCGAATATAGAAAAATTAAGGTGACACTCACATTCGCCAGCGACTTTTTCTTCTTCCTTCATCGACGACGTTCTTTTGTTGTGTATCGAAATGTTGTGGAAGCTGATGTTGTTAATAATGACATGCAAAGTGGTGGTGGAGGTAATATTGAACTAGGTGGAGGTTAAAACACTCCAAATTAGGTTTTGCTTAATGATGAATAAGGTATTTTATATGGGATTGAGTTTGATGATGAATAAAATCATATGAGACTTCATCTTCCCATATCTTTATAACCAGGGGTGATTGCTTTCATTGCTTAGGGGTAGCTATGGCTACCTCAAAAGGAAAATAAAATTATTGAATAAGTAGGTGTGTATTTTTATATTAAGCTACCCCTAATAATATATAATTGACTATCCTAAGTTTGATCTTAGTTAGAATAATTTTTTTCTTGACTTTACTTACTTTCGAATCGAACTCCGGATTATCTGATCACGTCTTATAGGAACCGGAAGGTGAATACAAAAATATTCATATTCATTGATCAATGAAAATATGAAAACATCAACAACAATCTACCACTATTGGCCCGAACATATTTAACGACATTTTATTAACCATTTATTAGCCCTTTATAGCTAAAAAATAAGTAATTAGTAATTAATCCTTACTTTCTTTTAGTAATTAATAACGGCCCTTTGTTAACCCTTACTTTTTTTTATAGCTAAAAAAATAAGTAATTAGTAAATTATAACCTTTTATTAGCCCTTTATAATCCGTTCTTGTTGTTTAAGTGAAAATTATTTTTCTTTATATATGGCCACCTCATAAAAATATTGTTAGCTTCGCCGCTGTTTTTAACCAATCTTCAATCCTCTTCATCATTTTTTTCGTATTTTTTTTTATGAACATCATCTTTATCATCCCAACTTTAGTATTCTTCAGCATCATTTTTATTCATCTTTAAACATTATTTCTAACAGAAAAGATAACAACTCAACTATATGAATTATGGAACTATAAACATGAAGAAAAAAAACTAACTTTGTGTTGGTTCTGGTTGAAAATATACATGTCAAAGAAGTTTCATATCGCTTAGAATTATAAAGGAATATGTAGTGTAAGACAAGTAAGGTTGTTTCTTGAAGTGCAAGACAACTAGGTGGTTAATTCACTTGTTTTCTTTCTTGCTCGCCAAGTTTCTTGAAGTGCAAGACAAGTAGAGAAATACCTATATATAGTCTCTATTTCTTTATTACAAGATGCACCGGTCAGAAACACTTAAAGTCTATAGCGGACTTTTTTTTCTTTCTATTATACTCTTGTGTTAGAGTGTTGTGAAGGGTAGGTTAGATGTTTTCTTTAGGGAGTATGGATGTATTGAGATTGTGCGGTGGTTGAGGATATTCTATGTATTAATAACAATTTTCACATTGTGTTATTCTCTGGTTGTCGGTAGACAACATTAGTGTTTTTTCTCCGGTTTTGGAGTTTTCATATTATATTATATTCTTGTGTCATTCTTTTGTTCACCAAATTAAGGATTCCTACCAAAAATAAAATTGGAAGAAACTTTAATTAAACAATTTGAATCGAGCCAGAAAAAATTGAAGAGACCAAAGAGAAAGAGAGGGAACGAGTTTGGTTTTAGAGAGAGAGAGAGAGGTGAGAGAGTGTGTGGGATGGTGAGGTTGAATGGGGGAAAATGCGGTGGTGTTGGGTTTGGGGAGGAGAGAATGTGAAGATGGGGAAGTAATAAACTTTCCCACCATAATCAAGTCGATCTATAATCATTGGATTGAATAAGGAATACAATTTTATTAGAAAGGAAAAAGAATGATAATTCTCAATGCAAGAATCTTGGCACACCAATCAAAGGCATGCATGTTAAACAAAATAGTTCTTCATTCTTAGTACAAACATAATAATGCAGTTATTCTCTCCAATAAAGCATTATAGTTTATACTTTCTTTTATGAGTACCGGTCTGTATACAAATTGAATGTTTATATATTTTAAAAGCAATGAGATAACTAAGAAATACATTTTTTTGTGAGAAAATGCAGCAGAGGCAAAACTATACCAAACTGAATTATTCTTGGAGCATTTTGTCCAAAATTGTCTGCATTTTGAATGCATTCAACGAAAACAAGATCCGGCAAATTTCCACCTGCAAATTCTGTTTAAGTACACAATTAATTTTGTTGATCAGTCATCAAGCATCCTTATCTTACTCCCCTTAAATTATTAGGATCAGGGATTTCCAATCAAGCTCATGTTGGACTTCTGTGAAACCAAAATCCAAGCCAACTTGACTTTCCTATGCACCACATGCTTCAGCAATAAGAGCATTAGTAGCCACCACCAATAAAACCTGCAATTCACAGTCGGAAGCTATAAATCATCAATCAGCCACAACTAGCAGCACCAATACAAGGTCTATAGGCACCATGAGAATTAAATTCATAAATCCCCAAAATGATCTTTAAAATTGAAGAAATAAGGAAAATTCACAGAAGTTCTCAATAGAATGTCTGTCATTTTAGTCCACAAAACTATCCTTTGAATTTCTCTTATTTGGACAGATTTACCTAACAGCAAAAAACAAATGCTGGACCAAACTGGCGATTAACTCATTAAATTTTACCTGGCAATTATTTTACGTCTTTCATCATCAGTCAAGCATTTCTTTTCTGTTTTTGTTTAAAGTCATCTGCTGGCTCTACTTGAAGAGTGGACCTCATCCTTCATTTTCATCACCACTACCATCTGGTGCATGACATTGCCCCAAATTTTCGCCGATTGGTTCATCAAATATGAGATAAACTGCTGTCTTCATCACAATGAAACTGTTCCCAAACACAACAACAATCTCTACTTTGTCACCAGGTTCCATATTTGATACTACTCTCTGCCACTCCTCGTTTTCAAAGGAGGCAAACGCCTTTCTCTTATAGAGCTGAATGGTGGTCTTTGTGTGATTTATCACCCACACATTTTTGAGACCATCTAATGTTATGTTATCTTGGCTTGAAGAATAGACAGTGAACATCATTGTCTTCAAGTTATGCCCTTTCACCTGAGGAACTATAAAGTTTACCGAAGAACCTTCGGTTAGCCAATTTAGATAAGAGAAATGACATTGAACAACCATTTTTTAACAATTTTTTGACAACTTTCTCTCTCATACTTACATGTTGTTCTTATCATCTCTCTTCATTTTTTTCTCTCCATTGGTTTTGACCAATAAGAAGAAAGAAAAACATGGTTGTCACCAAAGTTGTCATCATATTGATGTACAAATATCATTGCTCTTTGGATAATTATCACGAGGGAGCAAGAAACCGCCACACGACTTGACAGTCCTATTTTGTAAAAAGTGAAAGTAGGCTCAACATTTTACTAATATATTAATATCACATTATCATTTATTCAACAATAAAAGATGTAATCTTCCTCGTAACTTAATTGCACTTTCCCCCTATCTTTTGTTATTTGTGCGATTTTGCACCCCCACCTTTTTTTTGAGCGATTTTGCACCCCATCTTTTGCCAATTGTGTTTTGGTCAAAATCATCATTAAAAGAGGGGAAATGGGGCAAAAGATGGAGTGCAAAATCGCTAAAAAAGGAATAGGGGGTGAAAAATCGTACAATTGACAAAAATATAGGGGGCAAAAGTGCAACTAAACACAAAAAGGTCCTTTAATCAGAAAGGGGGCAAAAAGATGGGGAGCAAAATCGCTCAAAAAAAAGAGGGGATGCAAAATCGCACAATTAGCAAAAGATAGAGAGAAAGTGCAATTAAGCTAATCATTTTTATCAATAAAAAATATGATTGTTTAAAAAAGTTCGAAGTAAAAATTTCCCTTCAACACACACAACCCACCCCCCCACCCCCCATGAAACTAAACCTTTTTATGGGCCGTTTGCTCAGCTTTTTCTCTTGTTTTTGCTTAACTTTTGTCATAGTTGGGACACGAATCTATCAAGCACCCAAGGAGTCATAGCATGTATAATATTTAATTAATATTATGATTGTGAAGGTTGATCAACTCATAATTAACTTAAATGCACTACAAACTTTACAAAAGACTAAAGAGATAGTTAAAAAAATACTAATCACATCACAATGACGATAAAGATAAACCCAAGAAACTGATTGACTAGGTGCCGTTGTCTCTTTGTGTGGATATCATTAATTGAGAATATGTGGTTGAAGAGATAAGTAGAAGAAGCAAAATCCAAATCAAATTGCACTACTCAGTATTTATTTTCTAATGAATCTAGTAGCGAAACCCAGAAAAACTAGAGTGGTTAGAAGTAGAAAATGGCATATTCGAATTCACACCACAATATATATCAAATGTTGTTGTCACATTTTATGATCTGAGTTGTATTTACATGATTACTATTTATTTACTAAAAAGAGTATGAACAAGGCATATCACAATTGTTCGCGAAGCGCAGAGGTGTGTATGTATGAATTTCAACCAATAAAAAATTGTCTATTAAAACGAGTTTGTCAGTTACACATGAATAGAAAGCAAACAGTCAATAAGTTGCACTGTTAGACTTAAATCAATCCTCGTAAACACATTGTTGTGCATAAGAAATCTTGTTTAGTATATTCTTCTAAAAATAATCTTCAATGATTGCTTAATTTAAAAGATGTAAGAATACGTTTAAATTCTTGATCCAGTGGATCATCACATTGAAGTAACAACACAAATAACTTTAATCATACAAGTCATTTCACTTATATGTTAATATTTTTATTTATTCTTAACATGAACTCATGTACTCACACTTGACATCAACGATGTTCGGTTTTAATCCTAATCTTATAGCGTAACAAAAAAAAAAACTCAATCTTAAACTCAGAATTTGATCATCCGATTTTTTATCAAACGGTCTCAACTTGCCTGCTAGCAAGGATTCCTACTCATATTTTGCTTGAATATTACAATTTTATCCAAAACATCTAAAGCATCACAAGGCTTGTGCCCTCCAAACTCCAACAATGTATGATTTCAATAATATCCAACACTCCAACAAATTGCTAAAGTATTTTTTGTTTGTAGTTTAGTTCCTTATCTTTCTTTCTTTCTTTGTGATGTTGATTACAGGCATAGAAATGAGCTTGATAATCTCATACAAGTTATGTAGAAAATGATTCAAACTCAATCATCGACTTATAAATATGCATGCGCTGTGAAAAGACCAATAAATAATCTTCATATTCGATACTATGTTTTCGGCCAAATTTGAATAAGGACATAAAATAACTGATACTAATGTTTCTACATGGACAAGGCATGTGCTTGGAGTTTGCTTAGCAAGAGATTAGGTAAAAACAGAACATAGAGAAATAATAAAATTTGCAATATATCATAACTTTAATCATGGTTCAAATTCATTTCCTTCTACTTTTTCCTTTTGCTGACATTTTTTAATTTATTTTTTTACAATAATACTCAATCAAAACATATGTTAAGTACAGGCCTACAAGTTACAACAGAGTTATGATTATGTAACCAAATGATATTTCTTCTCCTACGTTGTTAAAATTTCGTCAAAAGATGCAAACATTCCAATGTGGGCATTGGGGGTCCTTTTGAAGGAAAATTGCAGTCAAATAAATGTGTTTGGTTTCCAATGACTCCATCGTAATTTTATTAAAAATAAAATAAAATCAAATTGGCAATGCATGACACACATTGATTGGTGAATCAAATGCAATAACACTAGAGATCTGTTTGGATAAACAACATTTGGAACTTATAACATAAATACTTATCATTATCCTGATAAGTAAGCTATTTAAATAACATAAGATAATGCCTGTTTGGACTGTTTTCGTCAACTATCCCAAAGAGTTTATGAAAAAAGCAACTTATGAGCATGAAGCTATTTTCATAAATTCTCCAAAACAGTTTCAAAAGTGCTTATGTCAATCCATAAGTTCAAATATAACAATCTAAACAGGCCATGTAGCAGGAAGCTAACAAAGTTTGACTAAAACTCAAGCTCACGAGTCTAAGCATGTGTTTGGAAATTGTTAAAAGTGTAGTGTCACCACAATTTGTTTCAACTTAAACCTATGAAACACCAATGAGAGTTGTGCATATATTGATCGTGTTGCAAGAAAATTTTCACACCACCAAACTACAGAATAGTAGTAATAGCCAACGTCATTTTCATTTCTAACAAAATAATTGTTGCAAGCTACAAACAGTGTTGCAAAATATCTAAAGTCAAGAAGCCAAATGTATTAATTTTGTTTTATTATATGGTACAAAATTGCAAATTTCTAAAACTTGTAATGATTTAACGAATATCGTTTTCTTCCAAAAATCTTCTCTCCGACGACTTCTCCCCAAATTGAACAACAATCACTTCTTTCCTGAAATCTTGTATCATCCATCCATGTATTCCCCATACTATGAATTCACCCGAACTGTACTTAGATCTGGAAAATGCTTTCTCGAACGATGGTATTGATTTTTCACTATTCAAATCGGTAAGTTCTGAACCTCAAGAATTGGAAATTCCTCGGATTACTAATTTGGATCCTGACATGTACAAGTCTCCACTCCCGTGGAATAATCAGCTTGATAATAGTCCCTACGACGACGATGATTTTGATCCTGACATGGACATGCCTCCATCCCCGTTGAATAAACAGTACAACAACGATCGTAGACGAAGAAAGTATGATGTGTTTTTGAGTTTCAGAGGCGAAGATACTCGCGCGTCTTTCGCTTCACATCTCTATGCATCTCTTCAAACCTCTGGAATTATCGTTTTCAAAGACGATCATTCCCTCCAAAGAGGACATCGAATATCCAAATCACTAGTGCAAGCAATTCAAGATTCTAGCATCTCTGTTATCATCTTCTCCAAAAACTATGCTGATTCCAAGTGGTGTATGCAAGAGTTGATGCATATTATGGAGTGTCATAGAACCATAGGCCAGGTGGTACTTCCCGTATTTTACGATGTTGATCCCTCCCAAGTTCGTCGTCAAACTAGTGAGTTTGGTAAAGCTTTTCAAAATCTTTTGAACAGAGTTTTAAAAGTGGACGAATTCATGGTGCCAAAGTGGAGAGTCGCTCTTCATGATGCCGCTGCCCTTGCTGGATTTGTTGCCCTAAACTCCAGGTTACTCACTTCTCTCTCTGCATTTTAATATGCTTTGTCGATTATTCTGTGCTTTTAAATCAATGATTTTATTCTGTGCGTTACTACTTGTTCAAATGTAATTCATTATTTACTTCTAGTATTTTTAGCAAACTTTCTGATCTAATCAATACATTTAAATTCATTGTGCTTGACATTCGTCTAAGTAGTTATTTGAGCTTATCTACATACTTAAACTCTTTGAGATTGTATGAGAGAGCTTATGGATACAAGTTATCACATCTACATAAACTGTTTTCAACTTATTTCCATAGTTCTGAAGGATAGTTTATGAAAACAACTTATAACCTATATGAAGACAGTTTGAATTATTTTTTATTTTATTTTATTTTTTATAAAAAAGCTTATACGTAAGAGCTTATCCAAAGAGGACCCTAATCCATTTCTTTCAACCAATTGTCTAAACATTTATTTGTGTCATGCGTTGTGCATCATGTCCTTCTATCAAGCCGCTTTTGTGGAGATGACTTGTAAGCCGCTTTTGCTTAAGATGCGACAGAATAGCAAAGCTTGACTTTTTTATTGCCATGTTTTCAACATGCTAAATGATAATGATTATTGCACGTACAATTTGGACCTTTGGTCATCACTTTCAATCTAATTGCAACTTTTTGTAATGATTCAACTTAACCGCGCACAAACACATCGAACAATATTATTATTTTTCTTTACATAGATATACATATATTTGTATATGTAAATGTATCATTTATTTGTTCTTTTATAGGAATGAAAGTGAGATTATCAAGGAGATTGTTGAAAATGTTACACGTGTGCTTGACAAGACAGACTTGTTCATTGCTAATCATCCAGTGGGAGTCGAATCTCGAGTCCAAGATATTATTCAACTTTTAGAAACTCAACCATCAAATGATGTTCTACTATTAGGGATGTGGGGAATGGGTGGAATCGGCAAGACCACCATTGCAAAGGCCATTTACAATAAAATTGGCCGCAATTTTGAAGGTAGAAGCTTTCTTGCAAATATTAGGGAGGTTTGGGAGCAAGTTTCTGGACAAGTGCATTTGCAAGAACAACTTATGTATGATATTTTTAAAGAAACCACAACCAAGATACAAAACATTGAATCGGGAAAATCTATATTAAAGGAAAGACTCTGTCATAAAAGAGTTCTTCTTGTACTTGACGATGTGAATAAATTGGACCAACTTAATGCTTTGTGTGGAAGCTGTAAATGGTTTGCTCCAGGGAGTAGAATAATCATCACAACCAGGGATAAGCATATACTTAGAGGGAATAGAGTTGACAAAATGTACATAATGAAAGAAATGGATGAAAGTGAATCTCTTGAGCTTTTTAGCTGCCATGCATTCAAGCAAACGAGTCCGAAAAGAGATTTTTCTGAAATTTCCAGAAATGTAGTTAAGTATTCTGGGGGATTGCCACTAGCTCTTGAAGTTCTTGGGTCCTATTTGTTTGATAGGGAGGTTTCAGAGTGGATCTGTGTATTGGAGAAACTCAAAATAGTTCCCAATGATCAAGTACATAAGAAGTTAAAAATAAGCTACGATGGTTTAAATGATGATACAGAGAAATCAATATTCCTTGACATAGCTTGTTTCTTTATTGGGATAGACCGAAATGATGTTATTCAAATATTAAATGGCTGTGGACTTTTCGCAGAAATTGGAATAAGTGTCCTTGTTGAGCGAAGCCTTGTAACAGTTGATGATAAGAACAAGCTTGGCATGCATGATTTGCTGCGAGATATGGGAAGAGAAATCATTCGTGAGAAATCACCAATGGAGCCTGAGGAACGCAGTAGGTTGTGGTTTCATGAGGATGTGCTTGATATATTGTCAGAACACACTGTAAGAACTTCATATACTTTGATTTAAATTCTGGAATTAAAATATCTCAAACTTAAAAAGTAAAAAGCATTTTTGTTAGTAGTTCACATTCAGTTGTGCTGTTGTTAGCACAAAAGCTTTGAATATTAGTTTGGTTGTGAATCATTTTGTGCTTCCTGGTTCCTTGTAACAGTTGATTGGTTTCATTACAGGTCTTTATCTGCCTTATAACTTTTAATTTTACACATGATTGTGCTTCCTGCTATATAGCATGTTTTAATTTTCGTCCTTTATATTTCACAGGGAACAAAAGCTGTTGAGGGACTGACTTTGAAGCTGCCAGGTTGTAGTGCACAGCGTTTTAGTACCAAAGCTTTTGAGAACATGAAAAGACTCAGATTGCTTCAACTTTCTGGTGCACAACTTGATGGAGATTTTAAATATCTTTCAAGAAATTTGAGATGGCTATGTTGGAGTGGATTTCCTTTAGAATGCATACCTGCCAACTTCTATCAACGAAATTTAGTGTCCATTGAGTTACAAAACAGCAATGTCAAACTTGTGTGGAAAGAGATGCAGGTATTAGTTTTGTGTAATTTTTCGAATTTTACGAGTTATTATCACTTATTAATTTTTATGCGTAAATTGAATATTTCTATTCTTGCAGAGGATGGAGAAGCTGAAAACTCTCAATCTTAGCCATTCTCATCATCTGACACAGACCCCTGACTTTTCAAACTTGCCTAATCTTGAAAAGCTAATACTCAAAGATTGCCCAAGGCTTTCAGAGGTTTCCAATAGCATTGGACATCTCAAGAAAGTTCTTTTGATAAATTTAAAAGATTGTATTAGCCTTTGTAACCTTCCGAGAAACATCTATACATTGAAATCTCTGAAAACTCTCATTCTGTCTGGATGTTTAATGATTGACAACTTGGAAGAGGACCTGGAACAAATGGAATCCTTAACTACTCTAATTGCAGATAACACTGCTATAAAGAAAGTTCCCTTTTCACTAGTAAGGTCAAAAAGCATTGGATTTATTTCGTTGTGTGGATATGAAGGATTCTCCCGTGATGTGTTTCCTTCTATCATTTGGTCTTGGATGTTGCCAACAAATAATCTCTCACCTGCTGGCATCTCATCAAATGTTTCTTTGAATACATCAAACAGTGATTCTCATGATCTATCATCTATTTTCAATGTCCTTCCAAAACTTCAATGCCTTTGGTTGGAGTGTGGATCAGAACTTCAACTTTCACAAGACGCAACAAGAATTTTGAATGCTTTAAGTGCAACAAATTCTAAGGAATTGGAATCACCTGCAACTACATCACAAGTATCAGATGTGAAGACTTCTTCATTAATTGAATGTCGTGGCCAACTGCAAGATTCAACAACAAGAAGTTCTATGAAATCTCTTCTAATTCAAATGGGAACGAGTTGCCTAATCTCCAATATTCTCAAAGAGAGGATCTTACAGGTTTCGCTCTCTCTCTCTCTCTCTCTCTCTCTTGCATGTGTCTAATAGTTATATTTTTTTGAAGATACATTCTCTGTTTGGTTGATATGGTATGTTGAAGCTGCACATCTTTGTTTTAAGAACCCAGGCAAATATTTCTGTGCAAAATTTGTAAAGTATTCAGCAATGATTTTTCCTATCATTACTTCAAATCTTTTTAAGGTAGTCAAATAATTTTAATTTTTAGGAAAATGTTTGGTAGACACCTAAACACCTTGAGAGAAAGAGAGAGAGAGAGAGAGAGAGAGAGAGAGAGAGAGAGATAACAAGAGTGATGTTATAGATTTGATATGTTGGTGATATGATAGGAAGAGAGAGATAAAGAGAAAATGAGGTGTTGAATGAGTGTTTGGAAAACTGGGGTGTCCAAATATCATTGTTTTCTTTTTTACTGATCAAAATACGAATAATTATCTTATGAGGAGTATTATATATTTAATCTTTGAAGAAATGATTGTGATATCAGTATATATTTCCACTTTTCTACAGAGTTTGACTGTCGACGGGCGCGGTAGTTTTTTGCTCCCCTGTGATAATTACCCAAATTGGTTAACTTTCAACTCCAAAGGTTATTCTGTAGTTTTTGAAGTCCCTCAAGTGGAAGGACGTAGCTTGAAGACAACGATGTGCATTGTCTATTCATCAAGCCCAGATGGCATAACATCAGTTGGCCTTCAAAATGTGTTGGTGATAAATCACACAAAGACCACCATTCAACTCTATAAGAGAGAGGCGTTATCGTCCTTCGAAAATGAGGAGTGGCAGAGAGTGATATCAAATATGGAACCTGGTGACAAAGTCGAGATTGTTGTTGTTTTTGGAAACAGTTTCATTGTGATGAAGACAACAGTTTATCTCATATATGATGAACCAATCGGCGAAAAAGTAGAGCAATATCATGCACCAGATAAGAATGTTGTTGTTTGTGATGAAAATGAATGCACTGCCAAGAGGGTCTCTCTGCAAGTAGATCCCATCGATGATATTGAACAAAGACAAAAAAGAAGAAAACTTTAGTAGATGAATGATGTGAAAGAATTGCTGGATAAAAGTTTCCTTGAGTTAATTTAATCTCCAATTTGGTCCTGAAATTGAGCTTGATTTCGAAGATCCGAACCTAATGCTTTAGGAAGATAAGGAAACCAGGATACTTGATTATTGATCAACAAAATGAAAAGTAGACTTAAACAGAACTTGCTGATGGAAATCAGCCATGTTTTCAGAGAAAGGCATTTGAAATGAAGACAATCTTGGCAATCACAGTATACTTCAAGAGTTTATCTATGTGACTATCTGAATCTAATACATTTCTTCAGCTCTCGCAATCAGGTTTGCAGTCTGATCTTTATTGTTGCTATTATTCAATGTGTGCTTTGGGTTTAGCTTTTCTTCAGTCTTCACATAAAATGTATTTTTTGGTTTTCTAATTGTTTAATTATTGCTTTAAAAAATGTTAACATTCAATTTGGATATCAGTACTCATAAAAGAAAGGCATTTCTTAAATAATAAGTATAAACTAAAATGTGTGGAAAGGTTATTATGATCAGTTTTCTGCTAAGCATTTTCTCATTTTAACTACAAGCTCCTGCAATGTAGGAGACATCAGTGTTGCATTGAGTAAATAAATGCCGGGAGAGAAGAACTACATTGTCATGTCATACTATGTACAATCTAAGAATGAAGAACTGTTTTGTTTAACATGCATGTTTTTGTTTGGGATGCCAAGATGCTTGCATTGAGAACTGTCATTCTTTTCCTTTCTAACTTTTTGATTGGTGGAATTTGGTTTTGCTTGCTAGTGTAGGTTCCAGGACTGTTTAAGAGGGACCTGTGCCCTTGATGTTGAGGATTAGAGCATCTTGCCAACTGCTGCAGCTGGACTGGATTTGTTCGCTGCAGGTTTTTGCCTGTCTTGGTAATTCACCTTTGTATTGATTTATATAATTTTAAATTTCCTTATCTGCAGTAACTGTCTCTTAAAAACTTGCTATACATTAATGAGAAAGAACCATTGTCTGTTGCAGATGTATGCATCCTTGTCATATTACCAAAGTTTTAAATTGTAGTCTGCAACCGCATCACAACAATTGCAATTGTGTTGCATCAATGTCATTTATCCACAATTTTCCTCAATAACAAAGACTAGGCGTAATTGCGAGTTGTGTCTCATCTCCAATAACGGGTTGGGAATGTAAGTATCAAGTGTTATAGGCCTAAGTTGATCTATACACATCATATTAGTAAATAAATCTTTGTCATATAAATGTCTTTATACTATCTAAGAATGAAGAATTATTTTGTTTAGCATGCATATTTTTTATTGGTGTGGCAAGATGCTTGCATTCAGAATTGTCATTCTTTTCATTTCTATTTTTGATTTGTGGAATTTGGTTTTGCTGGCCAGTGTAGGAGGTTTCTCTTTCTGGGGATTCCAAAACTGTTTTAAGAGTCTGTGCCCTTGATTTTGAGGATATGAGCATTGTGTATTACCAGCGTCCCAACTCCTATAACGTGTTGGGAATGTAAGTTGATCCAAACACATCATATTAGTAAATAAACCTTTTTATGGGATGTTTACTCAGCTTGTGCTCTTGTTTTTGCTTAAAATGTGAGAGACACTCCTATTGGACTTTTTCTAGACCACATTCATAGAAATGGGACAAAGAAAAGTGCTAGCAAACAACACCCTTTCTACCACTCCTTATTAGATGGAAAGGAGTTGCATGAATATTATCCAATAGAAAAATAGAGATATACAAAAATGTTTGGTTTAAGTGGATACTGTTATTCAAGATCATTCTTTAGTTAAGTTCCATGCACTTCCATTGTTTGATTTGTTGATGCATATTAGAGCCTACTTGAATGAGTTGATTGGGATTTGCATGTGTGTTATCAACATGTCTATAGTTTTTGCTTATATTTTCAATGCTTAGTAATTTGAACTGAAAACTCAATTAGACGTCATATAAGGTAACTTAGATTTATGTTTGTTCAAAAAGTCTTGGATGATTATCAATGAAATCTTCTATGACTTTGATTTGTTCCCATAGTGTTTCATTGATAAATTAGCTAATAATTAACCGTAGATAAACTAGCAATGGATGAATTTATATTGGATAATTGATAAATTAGCTAATAATTAACCGTAGATAAACTAATAGATTGAATTTGCTTGAACTAGTTTATAAATATGAAATAACTTAAAAGGATAATCAAATTAACAATATAATCATTTTTTAAGTTAAGATAGTAAGGATAAGGATGAGATAAAAAAATGACAGGTTTTTTTTATAGGAAAAAAATGATAAATTATAAGCAAAGTATACAGCTACATGAACTTGAAGTAACATATTTAAAAATACTATAAACTAGTGAAAAACAAATGTATAAACTTGTGAAAAAAATTGTTATCAAACATGTCAATTTCTTTTTATCCCCTAAAAAAATTGTCTTGTTTCTTTTTTATTTATATTTTGGATAGGTCCAAACAGAAATCATTTTAGTTATAAGCTTACAAATTACCCTTGTAAATCGTTGATCTCTTCTCTAATTCAGATTGATTACTCTCCTGACCCAATTCAATTCAATTAATGTTATGATTGTGAAGGTTGATTAACTCATAATTAACTTAAGAGTAACGATACATAGACATCCTTAAGTGGCAATACACCCTTGGACATCCACACAAAAATCGGACACGTGGTCATATGGACCCCACACAAGCACACTTTCTCTTTCATCTTATCTTGTCTCTTCCCAATGCATGGGGTGTACAAGTGTGTATGGGAATAAAGGGTGTCTATGTAACATCTTCCTTAACTTAAATGCACTACAAAGTACAAACTGTACAAAGAGAAAGTTAAAAAATACTAAACACAATGACGATAAAGATAAACCCAAAAAACTGATTGACGAGGGACCGTTGTCTCTTTGTGTGGATATCATTGAATTGAGAATATTTGGTTGAGGAGATAAGTAGAAGAAGCAAAATCCAAATCAAATTGCACTACTTAGTAATTTATTTTCTAATGAATCTAGTAGCGAAACCCAGAAAAACTAAGTGGTTAGAAGTAGAAAATGGCATATGCGAATTGATACAACAATCTGTATCAAATGTTCTTACCCTAAAAAAAAAAATATCAAATGTTCTTGTCACAGTTTATGATCTGAGTTGTATTTACATGATTACTATCTATTTACTAAAAGAGTAGGAACAAGCCATGCCACAGTTGTTCGCGAAGTGCAGAGGTGTATGTATGAATTTCAACCAATAAAAGATTGTCTATTAAAATGAGTTTGTCAAACATACAACAAGTTACGTTGTTAGACCTAACCTAAATCAATCATCGTAAACATAACATTCATGAAAGTAGGAGTCATGACATTGTACATACTATTTAAAAGAAATCTTGTTTAGCATATTCTAAGAAAAATCTTCAATGATTGCTTAATTTAAAAGATGTAAGAATATGTTTAAATTCTTATTCTAATGGATCATCACACTAAATTAACAGCGCAAGTAACTTTAATCATACAAGTGATTTCAATTATATGTTAATATTTTTTATTTTTTTTGTCAGGTAGTCTGATGGTTAGAATTCACCTTTTTCAAGGTGAATAAATGGGGTGTCCGGGGTTCGAACTCCGATCCCTGCATATAACAATGCATGTCCCTGTCAACTGAGCTATGTTCACACGACAATATTTTTATTTATTCATAACGTGAACTCATGTACTCACACTTGACAATCAACGATGTTCAGTTTTAAACCTAATCTTATAGCGTAACAAAAAAAACTTGATTTTAAACTTACAATTTGATCATCCGAAATTTTATCAAACGGTCTCAACTTGCATGCTAGCAAGGATTCCTACTCATATTTTGCTTGAATATTACAATTTTATCCAAAACATCTAAAGCATCATAAGACTTGTGCCCTCCAAACTTTATATTCACTTTAGTTGTCATAGACATAGTTATGGTCAATGTATAATTTCAATAATACCCAACAATCCAACAAATTGCTAAAGTATTGTTTGTAGTTTAGTTCCTTATCTTTCTTTTTTTCTTTGTGATGTTGATTACAGGCATAGAAATGAGCTTGATAATCTCTATAACGATATGGAATCTTGTGGTGAATATGAATATACACAAGTTACGTAGAAAATGATTCAAATTCAATCATCAACTTATGAATATTCGTGCGCTGTGAGAATACCAATAAATAATCTTCATATTCGATACTATGCTTTCGGCCAAATTGAATAAGGACATAAAATAACTGATACTAATGTTTCTACATGGACAATGCATGTGTTTGAAGTTTGCTTAGTAGGAGATTAGGTAAGAAGTGAACTTAAAAAAGTAATAAAATTTGCAATATATCATAACTATCAATTTTATATGGACTTCAGATAACACATTATCAAATTAATTTCCTTCTACCTAAGGGCATTGATAACATTTGTCTTGGAAATGAATTTGATAACATTTTGGCTTTCATTTGCTTGTAGGTGTGTGTCAATGCATATGTCACAGTGATTGGTGAATCAAATGCAACAACACAAGTGGTCTGTTTGGATAAACAACTTAATTTTTAGCTAATAACATAAATGTTTATCATGATACAATGCCCTAAGACACTGTTTAGCATTCTCCTTAATTTAAATAACAAAAGGTAAAATCAAGTTAAACTAGTTAAGTCTATTTTCATAAACTATACCGGAGAGTTTGTCAAAAAAAAAAAAGCAACTTATGAGCATGAAGCTATTTTCATAAATTCTCTAAAACATTTTCAAAAGGGCTTATGTCAATAAATAAGTTCAAAATGTTACAATCCAAACAGGCCAAGTAGCAGGAAGCTCACGAGTCTAAGCATGTGTTTAGAAATTGTTAAAAGTGTAGTGTCACCACAATTTGTTTGAACTTGCGCATAATAAACACCAATGATAGTTGTGCATTTATTGATTCTGATGCAAGAAAATTTTCACACCACCAAACATTTAATTGAAACTACAGAATAGTAATAGCCAACGTCATTTTCATTTCTAACAAAATAATTGTTGCAAACTACAAACAGTTGTTATGGCTCCAGGTCTTCTTCTACCCATAGTTCTTACTAGCAACTAAAATATTACACAGCTTCTACTTCTACCTAGGAGAATACATTTATTCACTATTCCAGTAATGTAAAAACAACACGTAGCTTCATAATGAACCAAATGTTCAAGATCAAACATCATCATCTTAATCAATGGAGAAGAGTCTGATTAAAGTGCCACACACCTACAAGCAAAAGAAACAAATGTTCTGTTAAACCTCATTCATATATTTTATATCATTTGATTTTCTTATTACCAAAGTAATGTGTATGGAAATATACATACCGTGACCCTTTCCAACTAATCTCAGTTGAGTCACATACTCCGATATCTTCTTAATTGATTCAACCTGTGCAAGGAAAATACATATAAGAACAAGAAGAAAAAATTGGAAAATTTTGATACACTTGGTAACTTTTGGAGCTAAAGATTTTTCATGTCAAATATCATCCAAGTATAATCTGAAAACATCTACAATTGAATCAAAGTTTTAAACCGTGATCGCATTGCATTGCAATTCTAATCTTGGTAATTGGTATTGTGAAAAACTGCAGTTAAATACTACTGATGAAGTAGCAATTAGAATCACAATGCAAACAAAAACTTTGATGTATCAGTAAAAATTGCAGTCCCAAATTGTTTTTGTTTTTCAAGTTTAGGTATAAAAATTCATGGATACAAACAAAATATTTCTTCTACTCCAGGTATACAGAAAAATGATTTCAAGTTTCAACTTGACAACTTAAGGCAAGTGTTACCTGCTCTACCAAAAACTCGCTCTCGATGAAGTCTGCCAATTGAGGATCATTGTTACGGTCAGCCACCTATTATATTCATGAAACATAATTCTTAGACTGATTAGCCATTTGATCTCAATATGTATATATAGGAAACAGAAATTTTTATTGCATGAAAAGAGCAATATTCAATTCAAAAACAGAGAGAAAGACGCATTACACTGTGAACATTCAGAAGTTTCTCATTTACTAACTTCTCCAAAGACAGAGCCAATTCCATAGCTGAATCAAAACAAAAAAAGGGAAAATAAAAAAGCAAGAGTCAGCACAAATAATTAAAAGGCTTTTAACATTGAACATGCAAATATTATTTATGATGTAGCATCGACACTGCAGATCGAAAAAGTGTTTGGTGTCTAATGCATAACGATCATGAGACCGACACATGTGATTATATTTAATCAATAATCACTTCCATATACTTAAAACTATCATTATAAAAATTTACATACATGTGTCAGTGTCTATGTTTCATGCAATAGAATATGATAAATCAAAACAGAGGAAAAAAACATTCAAAGTAAATGAAAACAGAACACTCACCATACAATGCATCTCCCTTTTCTGCATGATCAAATTCTGAGGGAGGGCTCACAATAGGGTGCAGCACCACTCTTCCACCACGAACATTCTAAACAAATCAAAGTCATAAATACAAGTTATCACTGCATCCATCATAACAGGACAATATTAAACAAACAAAGTTTAACATATAATGATTTAAGGTCTTTGTAACGGCATAACGTGTCGCATTTAATCACAACATAAAAGTTTGCAGGATAACCGCAACCACAACTATAACATCAAGATAAAAGCATGAACACAGATCCTCCTAAAAATTCAAGCTATTATACTAAAGAATCATGATTTACCATGTTATTTACAACTATACCAAAAAGTTACTACTTAACAATTAACTTCTATATATAACTCTAAAGTAACTAGAAAATGTTATAAAAACCAACATGATTTCATTCTTAAATACTTATACCAACCTGATATTTCATGAGCTTTTCAGCATGCTCTCTTTCTTCCTCACTAGATTCCTTAAAGAACCTGTTCTCCACACACAAAAATTCACAAAGTCACAAAAAATTTATAACAGTATAGTATTAAGAAATAAGCTACAAAATGAAGGTTATGAGGGTTTTGTATCATCCTTACTTGGCAAGTCCCTTGAGAGCAACGTTGTCTCTGTCAAAGTATGCAAACAAAGAGTGGTACACATAGGAAACATTGTATTCCACACTGCATTTACATCATTATAGAAACATTATAACTCCTAGCAATAATAAAAGATCATAAAAAACAGAAAATATTATAAATTATAAAGATCATAAAAAAAAAAAAACAATATTATAAATTATACATACATAAATATGATTAAATAAAGTAACAACTTAGGTTAGCAAAATACTTAGCTGAAATTTAAAATGACAAATAAAAAAAGGAGAAAAAAATAGA
>Ga0228710_1000762_pt1 | contig 44300 bp, 23 predicted proteins | sample MedpolnodulmetaG_FD_177995 | JGI IMG/M metagenome (GOLD analysis project Ga0228710, IMG submission 177995) | Root nodule microbial communities from Medicago polymorpha collected in Santa Monica, California, United States - pink nodules | ecosystem: Host-associated > Plants > Roots > Nodule... | reverse complement strand
TGGGTATAAAAATTTTTTTTTTTTTTTTTTCTTCTTATACGTACCAAACTAAGTTGTGCAATGCTATATATAAGTATAACTATTGTAAATGGGCCAAGCTTGGCAGTGTGCGGGCCCAGGTGTGTGTGAGAGAATTTTGGGCCTTTTTCTTTAGGGCCCCGATATTTCTAATCCCTCCAAAATACACATCCGGTGGTTATCTATCGGATGTACTTGGGTCTTATCGAGAATTTTATGTATTTGGGACTTCCAATTAGTGGGGATGCAAGGTGTTTGATGTTTTCGGAGCCGGTTTTATCCCGTATTAAGAATAGGTTGTCTGGTTGGAAGAGTAGATTTCTTTCTTTTGGTGGTCGTCTAGTTCTCCTAAAATATGTCATGTCTTCTCTACATGTCTATGCACTTTCCTTCTTCAAAGCTCCCTCAGGTACAATCTCTTCTATTGAATCTTTATTGATTAATTTTTTTTAGGGTGGAAGTGAGGATCTTAGAAAAACTTTTTGGATTGGTTAGAAAAATATTTGTTTGTGTAAAGAGTATGGAGGTTTCGGGGTTAGGCAGATGAGAGAGTTTAACATTGCTTTGTTGGGATTGATTTGGGATCTAGGAGTGTGCTCCTCCTCAAGGTCTCAAGTTTGATTCTCCCCATATTAATTTAGGTTGGTTAATTTAACTTCTTCAAAAAAAAAAACATTGTTTTGTTAGGTAAATGATGTTGGAGGATGTTAGTGGATACAAGGGGCTTATGGTATAGGGTATTGGTAGCTCGTTATGGCGAGGAGGGTGGGAGGGGTCCGGAATGGGTCTTCGTGGTGGAGGGAGGTTGCGAGAATCTGTAATGGTGTAGGTGTTGACGAAGGAAGGTGGTTTGAGGCAGTGACTGATCCAGGACCCTGTGCTGAGGGTGCAAATTTTTTCCTCATATAAATTTTATTTTATTCTCATTAAAAATTCACATAATTTAGTCCTCTAAAATATCTCCTACACAAATATAATTTTTTTTATTATTTTTAATTGATAAGTGCCAAGAAGTAGTAATTCTAATGAAGATTTATGGCACTTTTGTAACTTGTTTTGCAAGTTATCAAGGAAAAAGCCGAGAGTTAATTGAATTTTATCCATTCACGCTTTACCTATCTTACTCTACCTAATTTTGCAGGAAAGTTACTCAAGGCACTGAGTAAAGATGGAAAACAAGCAACAAAGTGCAATAGGCAAAAATAGGCAGAACAGCATGTTTGCTCGCCTCCCCAGTAGCTCTACTCGCCATGGCGAGTTAACAAAGAAAAAATAGGCAGAGAGGCATGTTTGCTCGCCACCAGCTTGCACCCAACTCGCCATGGCGAGTTAACAAAGGAAAAAAATAGGCAGAATGATATGTTTGCTCGCCATGGCGAGTGAAGTCACTTGGGAGGCGAGCAAGGGCGGTTTAACCTCCCCAGGATGACGTGGCACAAACCCAATGGGGAAGAAACCTTTGCTCGCCATGGCGAGCAAGAAGAACTCGCGAGGCGAGTTGATGCAGATGTGAAAGCTTATAAATAGAGCCCTTGATCATTTCTGAAGGCATGCTTTTATTTTTGATAAAAAATTATACTTAGATATTTACAGAGAGAGAGATAGGGCTTGGTCTTCATAGAGTGAGAGTGATAGAAGTCTTGATTCTTCCACATTTGGTGAGAAGTCACAAAGTTGTATTGAATCTTTTCCTTTCAATTCATTCTTGCAAGGCTTCCATGACAATGAGAAGCTAAATCTCCATTGTTGGGATTAGAGGTACTTGATCTAAGTTAATCATGTAATCAATTGATCTATAAATGTATGATTCTAGCATTTGATTTGGTATTGAGATTATTCTTGCAATTTATTGTTCATGTTTGATTTAATTGTGATTGAAAAATACTTTTGAATCAAGGTTTAGATTAATCATCTATCAAACATAAATTCTAGACATGGAATTGATGTTTAGATAACCACTCTCTATATCCGAACTTAATGCTTTTCTATCATTTAAGAGATTGAGAAATCATCGATTGAATGATAGGAATGACTCTTGGATCGTTTAATGGTGCGAGACATCGGCGATTAAACGATTCAACTGAAGTCAACATATTATTTGGACACGAATGATATTGACGAGGGATACGTGGTAATATCAAATGAAAGCTAGAATTTATGCACGATCTTTAGGTTACGTGTGACGCTTGATTAAGGAACTCTAATCCTAACAAGCTTTACGCCCTATCAATCTCAAGTTTTAATTTTATATCGTAGATATTTAGGTTTTAAACAAACAAACCAATTACTTTTTCAACTTAAAATGGTAATCGATGTCGAACAATCATTGATATCGCACTAGTCCCTGAGGAGACGATATATAAATACTTACTTTTGATATACGCAAATAATCTACATCATTAATCACATTTAGAACATTATAAAAAATAATATCATGCATATATATTGAATAGTGGTCCAATGACTAAAAAATTAGTTGGTAATTTGAAAGACTATTATCATCAACAATATAAAGACAACATAGTCTTCAAAGAGAGTGAAAAAGCAAAAGAAAAATTCTAAAAGAAGGAAAAATGAGAATCAAAGAGTGAGAAAAGTAACTAAGCAAAATAAAGTTATCACCTAATATATATGAAATTTACACACATAGTTTATATTAATCAATTTGGCTTAGTGGTGTAAGTTTTTTGAAAACACAGTTAGGTCGTGTGTTCGAATCTCTTATTGGTGCTTATAGAGAAGGGTGCCTATAGAAGGACCTTATCTCTCTTCATTTTTTGTGTGAATTTCATTTAATATTTTCTAATTTAATAAATGAGTGTTTTAGAAATGTAATAATATGGAGTTATTAGTGGGACCTATTTGTAAATTTTGTTGTGGTGCTGGGTTGAAGTAATTAGGTGCTTATTAGATATTGACATTAAATAATTATAAAATGAATTATGTATAAATGTTGGACCCATTTAAGCATCCAAATAGAGGAGCTCCATTGTGGATGGTCTAATGCATTAGACTTCTGATTAAAATGGAAATTAAAAAAAAAGTAGTAATGGTAATAATTACTAATACATAGACTTTAATTCACGTCAGAAAAGAAGCAATCAATGCTCTACAGAAAGTTGGACCATGTCATCAAAGATGAGAGAAAATTGGGATCTAAATGCAAAATCTCATTTAAAGGTGCAAAATTAAAAATCCAGGGTGGTCAAAATGCAAAAGCATAAGGATGTCAGTGCACACCCTCATGCTGCACTAGATTTGCCCCTGGTTTGAGGAGTGTATTGTGAGGAAGGTTAGTAATGAGACATTTACTTTTTCTGGACGGATCCGTGGTTAGAAGGGTCTCTTTTGCGTGAGCGGTTTAGGCGCCTATCCGACTTGGACGAGAATAAGTCGAGTACGACAGCAATTATTTGTGCTTTAGGGTGGGAGGAAGGAGGGGTGGCTTGGTAGTTGCGACGTTGATTGTTGGCGTGGGAGGAGGAGTTGTTAAGGGAATGTAGGATTTTACTTCATGACATTTTTATGCGGACTCATTCTACAGATTAGTGGCAGTGAAAGCTTGATCCCGGTGGTGGTTATTCGGTTTAGGGTATGTATCATTTGCTCACTAGCCAGAAGTTTCATAGTTTGAATTAGCTTTAGATTTAATTTGGCACAAACAGGTTCTCATGTTACTATTCCCACCTTTCTATTATCTAGACATGGCAACGGGGCGGGGGCGGGTTTTAACACATCCGCCCCGCGCCCCCGTTTGATGGTACCCAGCCCCGCCCCTGCCCCCAAACCCGGTGGGGATAGAAAGTTCACCCCCAGACCTGCCCCCAACGGGGACGGGATTCGCCGGCCCCGCCCACACCCCCACCCGCGAAAAGTGTAGTAAAAAAAAAATCACAGTAAGCCTGTTTTTCAGTGGCAAACTTTTCTAAACCTGTTTCAGTGGCAAGATAATTAAAACAAAAGCTTCTAACAAGCTTAGAAGCTCTGCAAATTTGTCTAAATATCATTATGATTCATAATTAATCCATATTAAAAAGCTTCTAAAGAGCTCATAACATCTAGTTCTTCCTAATTATCATTAGGACTCAAAATCAATACATATTCAAAACAATAAAGGATTCCATATTATCAAAAGTCAAAACAAGAAAGTTTCAATTGAACAAGTTAACTAAAAATCATCATCTTCAAGGCGGAAGATTGCAACCGAACTAACGTCACTTATCAACGGTTCATTGTTTAGGAGTTACTAGAGCTAGGTATCATGCATATCAACCAAGCAAGATAACAGTGAAATAATTTTGATTGGATGGTCAATCAATAGTATCATCATAATTAGTCATACATATTCAGTTTTATCAAAATTGGTCATTCAAATTGTACCTAAAATAGAAATTGTTCTTAGAAGCCAAAGCATATGAGAAAGAGAATATGAATGAATAAATGAATATAAGTCACTTGCATTATGATTCTGATGTCGTACAAATGGTTTTGGTTTTAATTTTGTTAATAAAAACATTGCAGAAATAGCGCAGAAAGGAATTCTGCACAGTGCAGAAATACATTAAAAAATATATATAAACCTTTTAATTATATACACCTTATAATTTAAGGAAAATAAGGGTAATAAGGTAAATTCTCATATACGGGTGCGGGGCGGGTGTGAGTATCCCCCGTCCCCGGCCCCGGATTAAACCTACGGGTTTTCCCTGGACCCACACCCGGGCCCATTTAATTCGGCTTTTCCTCGTTAAAATCGGGGGCGGGTTGTGTTGACATGTCTACTAGTATTGCCCTCTCTTAACAATCCATTTAACTTGATCGATATTTCTCCAAACATATCTAGGTCTAGTTCCCACTTGACTCTTGAAAATATATGTTTCAAGGTAGGCTTTATAGCAAGTTGCTATAAGGGTGTCATGGTTAGTGTACATTAGCAAGCATTGCCTCATTAAACACTTTTAGCACTTAATCTAAGCCCACCATTAAAATTAATCTTACACAACTTCTCTTTCTCAATCAAGTGTATTTTCCCCTGGTCAACCTTACTTCCCACCATAATTTAATATTAAAACCCTTAATTTTAAGCGGGATCCACACTCTTTAAATATTAAAAAATTGAAATGTAATAATATAAAGTTATTGATAGTTGATTAGTGAGTCTCATTTAAGAAATTTGTATTAAATGTTAAGTTGTAGAGATTAAGTGCTTATTAAGTACTACTATTAAAAAATTATAAATGAGTGATGTGTAAATGTGAGACCAATTTAAATACCAAAAAATGAATGTCTCGATTATGGATGTTCTGAGATCTCCCACTACCCCATTCATGTAAATGAAGTAAAAACACACATGCTTCGTCTACTCACTTTGATAGAATTCGAATAATGAATTATTAAGTTTTGATATTCGGTCTAATACCATCAAAGAAGTATTCAAATATCCGGTTTTTTTTTATCAATTTAAAATTATTTATGACAATTCAATTTTTATGTATTATGGATGAAAATCTTACACCACCTTATTTCAAACACAATTTTTTTAATATAACTTTACAAATAAATATTATTATTTTTTGAATGAATATTTTTAGATAAAATTGATTAAAGTCAAATAACTGCTATTCCAATGGTTAGTGTAAATAATAATTAAATTGAATTTCATTATGTAAACTCATTTTTTAAATTAAAGCAAGAGTTTAGAAAAGAAAATTACATTTTTTTGAAAAAAATATCCCCATTTGCAGGCTCTTCCCAAAAACCGGCTAGCACGTCAGAGAGTGAAGCCACCATAACTGTAACTTCATCACTCACTGGAAACAAAACTCGAATCAATCGAGATCTAAATCCAGTGCGGCAATGCCTCACCGTAACAATGCTACGCCGCCATCACTTCCCTTAATCGTAACCCTAAACTGCATCGAAGATTGTTCCCTCGAACTCGATTCCCTCTCCGGCGTCGCCGCCGTCGAACACGTTCCTCTCAGCCGTCTCTCCGATGGGAAGATCGAATCCGCCGCCGCCGTACTCCTCCACTCCCTCGCTTACCTCCCACGCGCCGCTCAGCGTCGTCTCCGGTCCTATCACCTCATCCTCTGCCTTGGCTCTGCTGACCGCGCCGTGGATTCCTCCCTCGCTGCGGACCTCGGTCTCCGTCTCGTTCATGTTGATACCTCGCGTGCTGAAGAGATCGCTGATACTGTGATGGCGTTGTTTCTCGGTCTTCTTCGTCGGACTCATCTGCTTTCTCGTCACGCGCTTTCGGCTTCCGGTTGGCTTGGTTCTGTTCAGCCGCTGTGCCGCGGGATGCGACGGTGTCGTGGTCTTGTTCTTGGGATTGTTGGTAGATCTGCTTCTGCTAGAGCTTTGGCTACCCGGAGCTTGGCTTTCAAAATGAGTGTTCTCTATTTCGATGTTCATTCGGTAATTTCTACATCAATCAGTTATTTTTTTCTTTTTTCTGCTAATTGAACTAATTGAGCAATTTTTATGTTTAAAATTTGAAATGCTAATACTCGACATGTAGAGAAAATGAATTAATTGAAGGTAATCACATCACATGTGTTGTGTCGGTGTTGGACACCGGTCACGTCTTTGATAAGAGGTGTTAGTGCTACATAGATGTTTACTTGGTTTGATTTCGTGATTAACTTGTGATTAGTTGGTACATTCTTCTTATGTTAGTGATATTTATGTTGGCTAAGTTGTAGTATTATGATGGCATTTGGTCCATGATGCAAGGGATTATGTCTTTTGTTGAGGAAAATTAAACTGTAATTGGTTTTTTTACGCAGTTTGGAGTTCACGATTAACCTGTTAATTTTGAGTAATGGTGAATTGTTGATGTGAATGAAAATGAGGTACTGGGTTTGGGTAGCTTAATTGGTTTGAACTGAGGGCTAAAGGAGTTGGATGTCATGAAGTAGAAAAAAAACTAATCTAGCAACTAATTACTAACATTGGCCTTCTCAAAAAATTGAGATTGAGATACCCTATTTCTAACATGAGCTAATTACTTCTAGTAATTGTGTAATGTTATCATTGTTTTGGCTTCCTTGTACATTACGATTTCTGTTGTTCTAATATTAATGTATTTACTATGTAACTATAGCTGTATACACATGTGACACTATCAATTGACCATTAATAGCCTTTGTAGCATCGACACTTCTGATCAAAGCCATGTCTGCTGTCCGACACAACACCAAGACATTGGATTACATTCAATTCTGTCATTTTCTCAAATTACCACCAGTGTCCACGTGTCAGTGTCATGACTGTGTTGGTGCTTCATGGTCAGGAGCTTGATTTAGTGATGTGTTTCATATAGTCTGTTCTTTGACTTGACTTACTGTATTTTGGAATGCTTTAAACATTTACTCCCTCCGTCTTATATTTAAGTTTCCTGTTTGGAATATTTGCTTGTTCTCACATTTTTTCATTTCAGAATATCAGTGAAGTACTAAATGCTTTTTTCCCCTTCTAGTAATACCGTTATTTATTGTGTCTCAACTCTCAACCTATATTAACTAATTTTCTCCCTAGCTATATCACTAGGATTGATTTTGTAAAGAATGATAAGATCACACTTATGATTATTATATTTTTAATTTTTGGAGTATTATGAAAATATGGAAAGAATTTGAAGAATTCATGAAAATCCTCCGAAATCCACCAACCACCAAAATCTTCCTCCAATACACTTTTTTAGTTCTCCCAAGTTAGGGAGATTTTGTATTATGTAGAAAAATGAACTCCCTTCCCCTCCTAAGCTCCCAAAAGTAGCCCAAGGGTATTTAGTTTAGGAAGCTCATTTAATCATGGGAATCAGTACACTCAATTATTTTCTTAAGAAGTGCGTATAACATTAAACTAGAGAGGGGTTAACAATTTATCATGACTTGAACCAGGGGCCTTTAGCTAATTGCCATGCAAACCAAATGCTAATCCTGAACAGATGACTGGATTCTTTATGATTTTGGCTAAATTTTTTTTACAATCTTGCACTCACAGGGAAAAGCAAAAATGAAGTTCCCTCCTGCAGCACGAAAAATGGATACTCTTAATGATTTACTTGCTGCAAGTGACCTTATATCGCTCCATTGTGCTCTAACAAATGAGACGATGCAAATTATTAGTGCGGAATGTCTTCAACATGTAAAGCCTGGTATGCACTTATTTATTTATATTCTGGGGATTTTCCTTTGATCTGTTAAATATTGTGGTTTTAATTCACGTCATGGATTTATTGTTTTTGTAATTTTTCATAGGTGCTTTTCTTGTAAATACTGGTAGTAGTCAGCTTTTGGATGATTGTGCTTTAAAGCAGCTTTTGATTGATGGAACCATAGCTGGATGTGCTTTGGACGGTGCAGAAGGGCCACAATGGATGGAAGCATGGGTATGGTAAATTTGGATTTTGTACATACAAGCATTCAAAACACATTAATAAAAGAAACTTTGCATTATTTTTGCCCAAATAGTTGTTTTTATTCCTTTTGTTAGAGTAGAATGTTTTGTAGGACGTTTTACATCCATCAAAAGAACAAAACTATTCTCTAGGATCACTAGGTAGTAATTAGTAACTACATCAGTTATTTTCTCAGTGCGGTGATAACCAATTTTATGCCAGCATATACATGTAGTTGCTGGGGATTCATCCATCTATCATATATTTGTGTGTGAAATCATTTAACTTCTCATAGTAAAAGGCACCTAGTGGCAGTTGCAATGTTGATTTAAGCATGCATACTGAACAATAAGAAATGGCACCCTGTCCCACCTAGATAAAATTGGTAGAAAAAACGGGATTATAAATAATGATGGTAGTCTAGGACAGATGTTGCTGGTACGCTAAAAGTAAGACCTGGAATAAATTGATTTTGGAATGGTAAATGTCAATTAGGATGGAAGTTTGTTTCTTTAAAAAGTTATATGAACTTTCATGTAACTTTTGTATTTAAATTTGTATTTACCCAATTTAGGATTCATCATGTGTGGTCACCCAGTAACCTTAACTATTCATTAACCCGTTCTTGGGTTTTTTGTATGAAAAACTTAAAATCAAATAACATTACTATTTGTGGAGTTTTATAATTCTTCATTGGCTTAAATAAGTCTTTCGTCCCTGCAAATATATGTTATTTGAATGTTCATCCCTGAAGTTACTAAATCCTTCCATTTTGCCATTGCAAATATTAATCATTTGAAAAATGGTCCTAATTACATCTGATTAGAAGCTTCAGGGACTAAAATTCAAATGACTTATATTTGTAGGGACGAAAGACCTATTTAAGCCATCCACCTCGCCCAATCATCACTTGCCACATGGGCACCATGTCGCTAATGACAACCCACCTCAGCAAAAAAACCTAATTAGGACCAAAAGTTAAATGATTAAATTTTGCAGTGGCAGATTGGAAGGATTAGTAACTTCAGGGACGAAAATTCAAATGGCCTATATTTGCAGGGATGTAAGATCTATTTAAGCCTTCTTCATTAAAGCAAGTATGGAATGAATGAGAAACTTTACTGTGAAAATATTGGTTTGTCAATTTAATTGGATTTACTTTTACATCTGCTGCTTACAATAATATGTTGATTAAAATCTCTCTGTGCGTGTACAGCAATGAAAGTTTTAGGGTCCATTTGTTTATGTTTTTTTCTTAAAGAGAAAGCACCTTTTAATTTAATTAACAGGGGTTTTAAAAAAGTGTAATAATTATGCAAGTTTTGAAAAAATGAAGAAAAAAAATCTAAAGAAAAGCTACTTTCTCAGAAGTTTAAAAGCTCTAAAAGAATATTGTATCATCATAGCACTTGTATGCTTAAACAAACAAGCCCTTGATAAAAAAAATAATACTAACATGCTTTACCGTATTTTTGCTTCAGGTTAAGGAGATGCCTAATGTGTTGATACTTCCACGAAGTGCAGATTACAGTGAAGAGGTTTGGATGGAGATAAGGGAGAAAGCTATATCTATATTGCAGACATTCTTCATCGATGGGATTATTCCAAAAAATGCCCTATCTGATGCAGAAGAAGAGAGTGACGTGGATGATGAAAATGAACAATCTGATCAACAATACAAAGAAAATGCTCTACAGATTATTGTTAGAGAGCAATTAGACGATGGTTACTCAAATCCTGAAAGCTCCCAAAAGAAAGTAGGTGAAGTCAAGGAGTCCTCATCCCAGCATCAGGTTTCAAGTTTGACTCTGAGTACATCTACTCGATCTGAAGGAAGGCGCAGCAGGTCAAGTAAAAAGGCCAAAAAGAGGCATATCCGTCAAAAGTCTCAACAAAAATCAGATCAGAAAGAAGGAACATCTCAGAGAGATGATACTGCTATGAGTGGCACTGATCAAGCTTTAAGCTCAAGCTCTGAAGACTCAAGAAGTAGAAAAACTCCGGTAGAATCTATACAAGAACCGATTGCCACTCAAGCTCTAAAGGCAAGCACAAGGCTTAGTGGAAAATGTACTGAACTTTTGAAAGATGGATGTATCATAGCTCTGCATGCAACCGACCGCGCTGCACTTTATGTCTCAAGGCAAAGAGTTAAAGGCGGAGGTTGGATCCTAGATTCCATGCCAGATGTGTCAAAAAGAGATCCTGCTGCACAGTTCCTTATCATCTTCAGAAATAAGGTTTGTTTGAAGTCTCTTTAAACTAACTAATCCAAGGACCTTTTGTCCATATATTTCATCAAGTATTTTAGACATGTAAAAGGTGTCTTGATTTTCAACTCAACTTTTAATGCATTTGCTTCAGGACACAATTGGCTTGCGATCTCTTGCTGCCGGTGGAAAATTATTACAGGTAATTTGATCAGAGTCCCCTTAGGCTTAACAATGTTGTATGTTGATTCTTCTGTATATGGCTTTGCTGTTTTTGATTAGTATATTTTAGATTGTAAAATATGTAAACTTAGTGTAAATTCTGTGTGTTCATAATGAGGTCACACACCTTGTATTTATAATGGTTTTACAATAAATGCATTGAATGCTCAGTAAGTAAGCACTAGCCTAGGAAGTTCTACAATTAAAGGAATATTTAAAGATTCTTAATTTTAACATAGATGAAAGCTATTCTTTGGACATCATCATTACATTGCTAATACAGTTGATGCCTACAATTTGGTTATAAACGTTTTTTGCAGATCAATAGAAGAATGGAGTTTGTATTTGCTAGTCATAGTTTTGATGTCTGGGAGAATTGGACATTAGAAGGTTCCTTAGATGATGAATGGAGACTGGTGAACTGTAGAAATCCATCGGTAAGTTATGATCCACATTTGATACTATAGAGATGAGATTCAAATGGTTTCCATGATATCTATTGAATATGTTGCATAATGTATAGCTGGGTGCATATTTGATTTTCTGGTTTTCTGAAATGGGGTTTGCATGTTTCAGAAATATAGAATATGCTTTTCAGGAATTTTTTGTTTCTTCACCTCTCCTTTTGGTTGTCTTTATTTTTTTATTGACATAGAGAATATATTTTTTCAGTTGTTTATGTATGTAGGATATCATGATGCTATAGTTAATTGACAATCTAGGGACCCATTTACTTATCATGTTTACTGTTTTCATTTTCACTTCAACTAATAAACATAAGAGAATACTTTCATCATCATCATCTTCTTTTACAATTTCTGAAAGCAGATCTTGCATTCAATAATGCCAAAACACTGTTTCTGTTAATTTTGAAAATGCATTCTTCTTAGTTTGCTTTTCACCTTTTCTCTAAACATTCACTACACGAGTCTTCCATCTCCTTGTTAGTAATTTAAAATGATGAAAATATTTTAAAAAAGTAAACAGTCCCGTTTTCCTTGAACATTACACTATGCATACTTTAAATTGGAATTGGCTTCTTCATTGTTGTATCCGTGTTTGTTAAATGGCTATGATTTGTCAGTTGAGAATTTGGTTTATACATTATTTGCATGTAAACTGATTTAGTTTACCTCTGTGTTTCTTCCTAACTACTAGGCTGTTTTGGATCATATATACATTGAGATATTGGCTGCTTCAGACGAAGATGGAATTACACGTTGGCTTGAAAACTTCTAACATGACAGAGTTTGTCCTCCGAAGTCTTTGTAGTGATTTTGGGTGTATTATAGTGATAAAGGACGAGCTTAGTGTCAACCTTGATCTTTCAAATGTTTGTTTGTAAAAGATTGGAATTGGAATGTAATTGTAGTGTAGAGCATAAAACATTATTTATTGTGCTTCTTTTCAATTTTTTAAAATTAATGATTTGTTAGGGAACGTTGATGAGATTTTGTTGGAGTGAAGATGAAATTAGTCCCTGTCCTTGTATTTTATTGTCATATTGTCGTTGGACCCTAAATATTTATTTTTGGTAGATAGAAATGACAAATAAATATTTCATGTGCACAATACATAAGTGGAGGAGCCGGAGTTTGAATCCCGGTCACAATGTTTGGCGCAATTTCGGCATTTTGCCAACTGATCTAGGACTTGTGAACTTGGAATTAAAATTTGATCATGGTTTTAGTTTGTAAGTATAAGGCTACAAACCCTATTTATGGATTTCTTTTCTCTCGTTTTTATAAGTCATTTTCCAAATTATTAGATACTTTATTTATTTTCATACAAAACGTTCTTAATTATTTTAAAAATTGATATAATCATTAATTAAATGAAAAAAAAGTCCAAGTAATTGGACATCACTTTTGAACAATTTATAAGTTTTCTTAATTCCTGTAAATTGGTCAAAATAGACGTGCATATTTGGTCACAGTCGGAGTTATGACACCTGCGGTCTATGAAAATAAATAAACTTTTCTGCATTGCTTCCATGATAAATTTACATGTGTTGAAAGTTATGGTTATATATAGATTTTCATTTTTATTTTGCAGGCATTGTTGTTGATGAGAAACCTCTCTCCATCAATTTAAAGAGTTATGAAATTGACGATCATGTAAACTTTGTTAGCAGCTTATTACCGCACAATTTTTCTTTGTATTTTTGGACAGACATAATTATTGCAAACATGAATTATTTGTATGTTTGTTTCTACATATTTTGATCTTCTACGTCATTTATCATGTGATGTGATGCTTGGTAAGACATAATATTTTCAACTATATAGAATATGTTAATGGAGTCAAAACATGGTTTTTTTTTTCTTTCTTAGTATTTTGTCGCTGGAAACTTCATCAAATAAAGCTTAGACTAGAAAAGTATAGCTCTAAAGTTTCACTTCCATTGACAGTAGGATGGTGCTAAATTGATCTTTGATTTTAATTTTGTCTACTTGTATTTAAGAGAGTATTTTGGTGTAACTTGATTTGGAGCCTGGTTAGTATTGTGTTTGACGCTAATTGGGATTTTTTCTTGGGATCTTATCCATTTGTAAACTTTGTAGCTCATTCCTGCACACGTTGTGCTCGAATGTGCTTATTTCAATGAACTTTCTCATTATGCTTGTACAAAAAAAAAATATCCTGTGAAAAAAAAGGGTAAATTATATTGTTTATATTTACTTAATAGTTTAGCCTTGACAATGCACAATTGTTTAAGGTTATCAATAATTAAATAAGCACTTTGTGATTCTCATTTTGTGATGTTGTATTTCATACTTAAAGAAGGACATTTGTAGCCGGTTCAAACTTTCTCTAGAAGGAAGGACATCATTCTCTTGCGAATTTCACATAAATTGCAAATTTTCATATGCACACTTAATGCAAAAAGTACCGACTCAGAAAACGAACGAAGTCTAGCAGTCAGGGCAGGAAACCATATAACTTATATCCCCTACAAAGGGCAGGGCACACTCTATGATCATAATTAATTATCATTTTTTTGTGCATAGTAGTACCAGATATTTATGTGAGAAATTGAATAACATGGTTTATAGCATAGATTAGTAGTTGGATAACATAATCAAACATAAACCCTTAAATGCATAAACACCAACATAGTTTTGAAATTGTCATAGAAATAGATGCTCACAAAAATGGATTAAAAAGGGAGCAAAACTGGTTGAAAATGGAAATAATTTTGGTGACCAAGTCCACAAGAACAGAGAAAGTTCTTGAATCTGTTTTTTTTCTTCTTCTAGAAATGAAAATTTCAAGTCCGTAAGGTTGTGTACATCACAGCTCAGCTTCCTTCTGATATGAGTGACAGCGGCATCCCCAAGTCGGTGGATCAGCTATCTGCAGTCCTACATTACCGGTTCCATAGGTTATCATAAATTCAAACAAGTAAAATGTGGAAGAGGACTTACTTTCAAATAGGTGAAACTAAGCTTTCAAGGTAACAATTGGGCGGGTACCAACATATATCACATCCAGTTCTATTATCGGTAAAAGTACTACTTGCAGTAGTTTGTATTCGCTCTACGCTATTAAGTATCAGTATATGATCCTCAAAAAGAAGTAATGGTGTCAATTCAAAATTACAGTTCGAGAAAACCGAACCGACCGTTCAGTGGTTTGGACCAAACTGAATTGGTGTCATGGTTTGGTGAACTAGTTTGTTGTTTTTGAAACCGAACTGAAATTAAAGTAATAAGCCCAAATACCTGAAATTGTTTTTAACGGAAATTATACTAGAGAACTGAACCATTATATGTTAGCTAGTAATCTTTGATTTCAATGTCTTAAAAACAATTATAAGTTAGTAACCTTTGATTTCATTGTTCTCAGAAATTTATAGTTCTAAGCACAAATGTCTTAATTATAAATTGTGTGTCTGTGTCTAGTGTTATTAATTAATATTTCATTATAGGAGCTTGTGAAGCTATTTATGTTGCTGTTTTTGTTTTCAATATATTAGTCTTTATTTTGGATTTTTTATTCTTAAGTTTTCATATCTACCTTATTCTTAAAACCAAATACATTGTAGCCTTCTCTTTTGATTAAAATCTGATTTCAAGCTATCATATAAATCTCTTGTTGATTCTGCCTTATGTATACTGTTTAATTTTATTAGGCATGTTCTGATGCGGTTCAATGTCAGCTTCTTGATGTTTCTCATTCTGGTATAGCGTTAATTCGATGCTAAGAATGAATACAAGATGATTCAGAACTGTAAGTTTCTTCAAGATATTCAATATAAACGCATAATCACTTGGGTAAACTATCTCTTTCTTTCTCTCTGGATATGAGTGGATGAATTCTGATTTCGTTTTTCTTTTTGTCTTGTTGATTTGATTTTGTTGCATATTAAAATTAATTCTTCATGAATTAAATTTGTAGGGATTTATCATCTGATAAACTTATGGAGATGTACCTTTCTCCATATCAAAGTGAGGACCTATTTGTCTTTAACATTATTGGTTGATATTGTTTTCTATTTTATTTGATATATTCTTTCCACCGCACACCAATTCCCACATGTTCCCTTTCTTTGCTTTTGGTCTTTTCTTTCTTAGCTAGCATGATTTAGTGCTTGGTGAAGCATTTCTTCACATATACTGTTAGTTTTATTTTTTGAACTATTGTATGATGTACTATGTAAATGATCTATATTATGTATTCAGATTAAGGTAACTCGTTGTGCTGGAACTCCGGGGTGATTAGGTAAATTTAGCTCTTTATTGGGTCTTAAATCTCTCCCCATGTGTATCTAATTAATGCTCATTAGTCATTGCCCTTGTTGTGTTCAGGCGGTTCTAATTGATGTCAACCATGGTTACAGTGATGATTTTGTCTATAAAAGTTACAACCTTTGATAAAAATGTGAGTAGTTTTAATGGCTTTTGTTTTAATGTCATTTGTTTTTGTAGTGTGTCACTCGAAAGGAGAGATGTTTTTTGAGGTGATAAGTAACAACAATTAAGTGTTAGGTTTGTGTGTTTACGATTTGTGTTAACTGCAATTGATTTATGGTTTTAAGTGACTATTTTTAGTCAAATGTATATCTGATCAGAGCTATATATGTAGGGTGAAAAAACAAAAAATATTATTTTTTTAATAAAAATTAGACTTTTTAAGTTGGTTATAAATCAAACGATGTCATAGAGTTTATGCCCAGAAATAGTGAATACTAGCTGGCATCAGTTGTAGTGGATGCTAAGTAGTGTTTAGCTTCAGTTTTAGCATCCACGTTTGTAGATGCTATTTTAGCATCAGCTGGGTGCTAGTGTTTAACTTCAAGGCTTTTACTATCGTCACTTTTGTGGATGCTATTATGATGCTAAAAGTTATTAGTGTCCACTTTTAGCCTATTTTTCTGCTGATGCTAAAACATATTTTTCTTGTAGTGTTCAAACCTCGGGAGGACGGTAAATTAATTTCTATTTAAAAAAGAAATATATGATAAGTTAATATACGAAGTATATTTTAAGCCCATACAAAAATGGGATCGTCTTTACTTTATTTTATTAGATTTTGTACTCCTTATTTTTTTTGTATACGCACAGTTTTAGTCTCTGTTAAAATCAAATTATCCTTAAACTCTTAAGTATTTGAATGATATTTTTTTTCAACAAACATTATAAAAAGTTCCTCCACGAAAAATAAGCTCTAAATTTAATTTTTAGATCTAAATTTTTGTTACTTTAATCTTAAATTTTTGTGGTTTAAAAGATTCATAGTTAATTCATATCTCATGTTAAAAGTTTTAAATTTTAGTAAATGAATATAATCTACCTAATATGTCTGCAAAAAATTGCTCAAAAATTTAAAAGTTTCAAGATAACTACATAAATTTGATTTGAGTAGAGGCTAACACTACTTGAAGAAAGTTTTATATAAACTAAAAAAGCTATTAAAATTAAGGGTCCTGTTAACCGGTGCCCCCGGGGCACTGGTTAAGCATACCATAAAAGGTAATTATTATCATAAAAGGAAAATGTTTTTGACTTTATTATAAATTAATTACACAATTTCAATGCATTAACTACTATAAAATTTCTTTTTTCATATCCTTAACCAGTGCCCCGGGGGCACCGGTTAGCATTTCCCTAAATTTAAATAAGGATTAACCATAATTTATTTTTGGGTAAAATATTTTTTAAGTCCCTACAAAATTACGAACTTTCAAGTTTAATCTCTAAAAAAAATTATTCGCTTTTAACCCCTATTTGCATTTTATAGTACCTATTTTATATAGTTATCTATGTTTATGTTGGTTAAATCTTGTAGATTATGAATATCTTTAAATCTTAGGCATACATGCATTTTTTTTTTTGTTTTCTTGAGTTTGGGTCTTTTCATATTATATAATCCGAAAATACCAAAACTCGCTTCGAATTATATTATCTGAACAGAGTAAAACTGGAATTTTGGAGGGCACGTGGGTGGGAGTTCCCAAAGTAAGATTCAATTACTTACTATACTTTTACTCACATCTCTATTTTTGGTCATCCCTTGAGTATTTTGCTCTTTTTGGGGAAAATTCAAGTTATACTGAACCACCTCAGTTCATTATCTCCATACATAAGTCTATTTTTGGCATATGAAACGAAAGGAGAATGTTCCATTCAAAAACTTTTACTGGTTTGAAAGTTGTACTATTATATCTCCTTTCATTCTTCAATTACCTTTCATTTTAGAGCTTAGATTATGCAGAACAACAGTAGCCACTAGAAATGTATGGCAATGCTTTATTCACTTAGATATCTAATAACACAAAATGAATGTAGGAATCACTCACTCGAGATTTGTTAGAGTAGTAACCTTTTCCGTAATTACTTGGAAGATTAATAGTAACCTTTTCCGGATTTAATGAACAAATTGGATATCATGAGTTTGAGGTTCTGCTCTGTTTAGTAAAAAAAAGATTATGCTCTGCAACCTGCAACTGCATTACTTAATATAGTAACCATTGAGATTTTTCATGACAGAGAATTTGAATAAACCAATAACTTTGTAGCCTGCAAAACCAATAACTATAGATCTTTAATAACAGTTTGAGAAGTTGCATATCGATCTTTAATAAGGAGTAACTTTTTTCCGATAATGCAGGTAAAAGTAAAGGAACTAGAGTTGAAGTAGGATAATCCAGGTACTTGAATGCAGTTTCAATTCTATGCAATTTAGTATACGTAAAAAACAGAAAAGTCGTATATTTATGGTGATGAACAATGCGTGACAAATGGATCATACTTTAATCTATGCTTATATTTTGATAAAAGAAGAAATTTCTTATAAGATTGATTACAAAAGAGACAGAGAGAAGATAACTTAACCTCTTCAAAGAAGTCACTTATAAAAACACATCAAACACAATCATTAATATATAATAGCTTTTGCATACTATTTAGCTTTAATCAAAGCAGAAAATAAAAATGAAGAATTCCTTCTACAACAGGTGCAAGTCAATAAACATTATGCGCTTTTCTCAACAAGGCTTAAACAGAAACAATACCAAGTTATTTTATTCAATAAGGTATCTCTTCAACGAATTTTTTCTAAAAAATGAGGTTTATAACAAAGTACATCAAAATAATCATGTTACGAAGTAGTTCAAACCACGCTTCTCTGAATTCTTCCTCCCCTGACATTTCCGTAGCCGCTGTTACGTTCCTCTCAGCTCTGAATTCCTAGCTATATTAGCAGTTGGTGGTCGTCCTAACTCTGCAATCGCACACATGAAAATTAACATTTTATAGTTAAAAGAAATGAATGTAAAAGAAGGCATGCACATTGAAAGTTCTCTTCGTGTTTTCATTATGTCAGAGAATATAATAATTATCATTAAGTCAAAATAGGGTCTCTGTTTGAAAAACGGGTATTTCCACACATACAGTTCCATGTACAAAATAATAATGTTGAACAGAATAAGGTAATTATCATTAAGTCAAAATAGGGTCTCTAGCGAAAGAGAATGAAATTTGAAGTTGTGAAACTCCTTAAACCTAAAGAATAGCACATGATAGATCTTTCAAGATCGTTTATATCTAAAGATGACATAACTTTTATTTTATGGTCCGTTTGGTTGAGAGTTTTGAAGGGGAGAGGAGGGGAGGGGAGGGGAGCAAATTTTATTGCACTGCCAAAATTATCCTTAAATTAATTTAAAATTTCAATATTATCCTTATAACAATATTTATTATTATTAGGTTATATTATCCTTGAAACAACTTTTGTTGTTGTTGTTGTTATTATTATTATTATTAGATTATAGGTTGTATTATCTTGTAACAACTTTTATTATTATTAGGTTATATTATTTTTATAACAACTTTTATTCCATATTATTAACAACTTTCCCTCTAACAATTTTTAATACTACTTGTAACAACCCTATTACTAATCCATTATTCCATTGTCTACTTCGTGTTGTTATCGTTTACATCGTTATTGTTTCGTTACTTTATTATCCATATTTAATTAAGTTTAAGGATAAAACAGTAAAATAATGTTAAAATCTCTCCCCTCCCCTCCGTTAAAATCCATTCCCTCCCCTCTCCTCCCCTCCTAATTCTCGAACCAAACGGACCCTTAAAGATTAGATATGGTTAATAAGAGACACATAGTATCAAGGATTAGATATGTTAAAAGGCCTGCTTGTTGCAAACTATTCAACTAATTCCCCTTGACAATGTTCATCATGTCTGTTACCACTTATGATAATAAATAAAGAGGTGCATCTACTAATTCAATACTTTATCCTTTTAGGATACGGTCATGGCAATCATTTCCATCCTTTTCCTGTTTTTTTTTTTTTTTTTAAAAAAAATTTCAGGCTTCAAGGTGCTGCTTGATGCTGTTTTGAAATCACCTCCGATAGTTGATTATATTATATAGTCATTCAAAAATACAATCACACAATAGATAATTATGAAAACATCATTTATGAATTAACAAATATTCAAACAAGTAAATCAAGCAAGGGGGAACTTACTTTCAACAAAACCCTTGACCAACTGCCACCATGTACTATTGCTAGTTCTATCATTGGTAATTGGTCCATTTACGGTAACTCGTGTTTGCTATACTCTGTTATTTCTCCAATTATAGATAATTGGTTTGTATTAATTCTTGACTGCAATTAGGTATAAGTGTATCACCATCCTCAGAAAGAAACATCGGCACCAAATTAAAATGTTACTTCATGATATCATCATCATAGTAATAATTAATTTTAAGATCTTGATATCTAATTTTAAGGAATAGAGTCCAAGAAATAACGAAATCAGTTCCAATTTATTCTATGCCATATAACGAAATCAGTTCACTTGTAGCAATAAGAAAAACAAAGACAGTTCCCTTTCAACCCCAAACCCACAAGGCAATAAGTATTGATAGTATGTCTCAGTCCCCAAATCAAGCGAAACAATAACAAATTTCTCAACAGTAATACCCTTAATATTGCTAAAAGTAAATAAAATTCATTTTGAATAACCAACCAGTTAATAGTGCTCCTGAAGTACACACCATCATAAACATCAGTTCCACCATATGAATCCAAAAGAATAGAATTGACAGGGAAACTTTCAATATCTCTCCAAATGTAATTGCCAAAACTTAAAATTTTCACATTGCTTCTCAATTCGCGTTTATTATAACGTGACGCCACCACCTTATAAGTGCATATAAAATCATCACAACCAAAGGTGAATTTGTAGTAGCCATCAGCCAAGCAAGGGTCTTCTAAAGAATTGTAATGAACATCGTGAAAATAACAAAATATTAGAGATGTTATCTTGGTGGCTGGGTTCCATAAACAGAGCCAATAATCTACACAAATACCGAAAGAATTGCCTCCCAAACAGATCAAGCCATTGCAGGAACGAACTATATGGGAGCATCCTTTATCTTTAACCAAGTAGTAAGGATTGACGTCAAGTGTGATTGACGGGTTATTAATTAAACTGTGTATGGAGTAGGGAATTGCACCATAATCCATCTCATATTCATCGTCACTGCCATAGTGGGACTCACCTTTGATTCATAAAGGTGGAATCTGAAATGAGAACGTTTCAAGACTTGCTAACACACCTGAATCGCATAATAGATTTCACAGGAAGAATCGTCGATGAGGTCGTTGGGGATGAACACTGGAGACAATGGAGTCATGTATATTCCAGTATGAACGCCGCAAGTTTGTAGCTGAACTGTTGAAATCAACTATAACACATGACTCGTAGAGTGTGTTTGTCCAACTTTGTAATTAACAAATTTTTATTTAGAGTAATGCTATTTATCCCGATACATATTGTCCCGGATTGCCAGCGATAATTATTATTATTAATTTTATGAAGGAAAAAATAAGGTTTAAATGCAATTTTAATCTCATATGTTTTACAATTGGGTGATTTAGCACCACAAAGTGTTTTTAAGCTATTTTGTCTCCATAAGTTTACCCCCCTTTTTGATTTCCTAGTCCCCACTCATATTTTGACCAAGTCTCAGTTAAATTAAAAATAAAAAATAAAAAGGCTAGCAAAACACATTCTAAAAAACTTCATTCTCTTCAACTCCAAATCGGTAGCAAACTTCATCATCTTTAATGTCTTCTCATTGTTATTGTTTTTTTTTTTACCAAAACAATGAAAATAAAATGGAAACCAGGATTAAGGCCTGAACTTGTTTATACAAAGAGAGAGAGAGGAAGCCAAAGGCTATCTTGTAGCAACAAAAACAAAGAGTAGCCTGCCATGTAAAGCAAAGGGCAGCACATACCCCTAAATAATTCTAATCTGACATAGCATTTGTTATGCAAAATATATGAGTATCAAACCTTCCTATTCCTCTAATCACGATATTTGGGATTGATTTTTATAACACCCTTTTTAGAATGAGTTTGTATGTGCTCACTACTTGTGCTTATTGGTGAAACTTGTCTATTTGTCTGCTTCTTTTGCTTTTTGTTTCTAGCTGTTGATGGACAAACAAGACTAAACTCAGGCTCCTCATTGGTATAATCCCCCCAAAACTTTTGTAAAATGTCCACACTTCTCTGAGCTTCAGAAGAACAAACAACTGCAGTATGCACTAGGGGCTTCAAAACAGGGAGCTTGTTTACTGTTAGAGAGGTGTGGTAAGTAGTGATAGGCTGAGGCATAGCACAACCAGAGACATGTGCCAAAGACTGCTCATCAGAATCAGAGGCTAAATCACCCCAATTTTCTTTTAGAATTTCCACACTTGTTATAGCTGCTACATTGCTAGAATGAGTTGGCTGAGTTTCAGAAACTATCAACTGGGTATTTCTGCCATCAGTACTGTTTGAAACTAATTGAACACCAAAACTAGTGTTACTTAGAGAATGCTCTTTAACCATACTGTCAACCTGTTCAGCCATGATGTGTTCCTGCTCAGCCAAAGATGCCTCCCCAACAGGGATATCCAACTCTTCAGTGAGAATAATGAAAGAGTTATGTAGAGCCAAAGTAGGATCTTGTGACAGATCCTGCATGATTGCTGGAACAACCACATCATCTTTGGCCCTTCCCTGCTCCATACTCATAACCACATTTTTAGAGTTCACAATCTCAGTATTTGGAACATTAGAATTGATAGTAATAGTTCAGTCTGAAGTATTTGAGGTATCAGAGGTATTTCAGTGGTTTGAGTCGGCTTGTTCCCTAACAAAGAATCATGAAACTGCTTGTTAGTCTTCAAATCACGCTGAGATTTTTTCAGCACCGCTTTGGAATCATCTATCAGGATCTTCTTACAGATTTGAATTGAATGTCCCATCATCTTGCATTGAGCACAAAAAGGAGGTATCTTCTCATATTGCACATTGATAGAGAGAGCATGACCCTCTCTTTCTACCATAACAGTCTCAAATAGCTTGCTAGAAAGATCAACATCAACAAGAATCCTAGCAAATAGACCAAAGTGCCTAGAAAGAGTTGATTCGTAGACCCGAGAGATTTGTTCCATCTTATGGAATTTCAATTTCTGCAATCTGCAATTCCATATTCATATTCTTTCTGCGTGACTTTGATTCTCACTGTGTCTCCCATAATCACTTTTGGAGGTAACTGAGTAAGATGAATATCACAAGATCCAGAAAGTGCTTGAGCAAAGGATTTACCATTTTTCGGTGGTTTGGGTGTAGAATCCTCCAAAGCAGCCATGAAAGGCCAGGGACAAACCATCGCAAACGATTTCTTCCGTAAAAAATCACAATCAAAGCTTTCCTGGAAAAGCGTCGGAACAAACAAAACCGGCACTGTAAGCTAAGATCAGAGGAGAAACCACCGTTGAGGAGCAGAGGGAGCGAGAAAGGAACCAAGACAAAGCGAAATACTGAAAAAGAGGTGGAGAACCCCCGGAAAAGAGCTCGCCGGAGCTTCACCGGAAGTTAGTTAGATGATTGTTATCGTTATTATTATTATAATTAGAGTAAATTAAACTCCCTTCATGTAAGAGAAGTTGAACTACACTCCTCTTCCATGTTAAAATATGCACTACCCTCCCTTAAAAAGTAAAATGTATACTCTCATTCTTTATAAGATGCTTGAATTGCAACTTCTTCCCTTAATAATTAAATATGCACTACCCCCTTGATACAGAAGTCTAGTTGTGTCATGTGAAACTTTAGAAAAGATTTCATTAAAAACTGTTTATGATTTGGCATATTAAAACTGTTGGAAGTCAGATCCGACATCAATACCTATTTTCATAAGTTATGCCAATGGAAAGTTGGGCTTGGATAAGTACCTTGGTATATCAACCACTTTTATGACAAATTCTTAATGAGTCACCTATATTTTTCATGCCCAAATACGTAGAAAGCCAGTAACCACTAGCCACTAGCCAATGCCTACTTCTCCCCATCTTCTTATCAGAGGGGAAGATTTAGAATAACATTGATCATTCAAACCTTATATTCAATGTTTCCGACATACAATCCTAAGTAGCTCTTTAAAACAACAACGCACCCCTAAGCAACAACAACAAGTGCAACAAATGAGGGGACATGGCATATAACACACGAGCAACAAAAGTCAAAATATATCTTGAAAGTGCTAATTAGTTTTGCAGAATAACTTTTTCGTAAGAATTCTCTCAAGAATTTGTCTCAAGAAATTAATTTCCTACAATAAACTAATCCCAATTTACATACACCGTATGTCTTTGGCATGTAGTGAAACACAGAACAATTGATCTTGCTTATGTAGTTTTCTTTCAGCTTTTATATATCATCTTCTTGTTTTCCTCCAACATCATCTTTGAGTTTGACCTAAGTTCATTCCTCAAAACATTTGAAGCTAATAAAATAGCCAAAGTGTGTATCAAATTTTAGAGATGTATTGAAAATTCATAATGGAAATTTTGTCATAAGATCCTAAAGCAATTGCAACACAATAATAAACAATCAAATAACTCATCAGACACTCTTCCACATAAAGGTAGGTGAAACATGAACAAGTAGATATATATCCATCGATGCTTCAAATAAAATCAGCAAAAATGAACTTCAAAGGGTGTAAACAAAATCAACTGTCGATCTACTAGTTCGGTGTCATAACAGGATAACTTCTACTAATTCATTTCCCTCTTTTTTCTATATTCTTTTTTAATGCAAGAGGTGTAAGCTGACTGGTAAGTGTTTGACTTTCTAACTTTAAGGGACATCATTCAGATTAAAACTAATTCATACAATCTATTATATATTATGAAAACAACATATAAACATTAAAATTAATTTAAACAGGTAAATCATGGGAGAGGAACTTACTTTCAAAAAATTGAAACTAAGCTTTCAACATAATTCTTGATCGATACCCAGTTTACATAATCTCCAGTTCTATCATCAGTAATAGTTCTACTTGTAGTAATGTTTGTTCGCTCTACTGTATTATATCTCCGATTATAGAGAATTGCTTGGTGTTCTTGACTGCATTTCATTATCAATGTATCGCCATCCTCAGAAAGAAGCAACGGCACCAATTGAAATTTATACTTTGTATATTCGAAACTATAGTCATAATCAATTTGAAGACTATGGTAACTAATTCTAAGGAATCGAGTCCAAGAATCTTCAACCCCAAATTTCTTCATTTTCCAAACAATAAAATCAGTTTCCTTGTAACAATAAGAAAAGCACAGGCAGTCCTCCAACACACCAACAATTGGTCGTGCAGGTGGCACCTCATCAAAACTCGGAGGCAGTCGATATTGATTGTATGTCTCAGTCCTCAAATCAAGTGAAACAATAACAAATTGGTCAACAGTAATATCCTTAACATTGATAACATTATACCAATATTCATCATGGATAGCCAACCAATTAATAGTGCCACTCAAATACACATGATTGTCATCATGGCTCAAACAAAGAGGAGTTAAAGGAAAACTTTCAATATTTCTCCAAACATCATCACCAAGATTGAGAACTCTCACCTCGCTATTCAATTTATCTTGAAGGTAATGGAACGCTACCACTTTATAAATGTCCGTTGAATCATCACAACCAAACGCGAAACCAAAATCACCAGATCTGGGAATGTTAAAATCACGAAAATTTCCAAATTGATGAGATATTTTCTTAGTGAATGGGTTCCATAAACAGAACCAGTACTCTGTATATTCATGGGTGTAAGAATCACTAGCCAAACAGATCAAACCATTGCAGGTACCAACTATACGAGAGCATCCTTTGGCCTTCAATTCATAGTAAGGATCAACAATAAGGTTGAAAGATGTGTTCTCGATTAAACTATGTATGGAGTATGGAACGACAGTGTAATCAATCTCAGTTTCATCATCACTGCCATAAGGGGATTCGCCTGGGGTACGTGTGATGTGCTGAGAGATTAGTGTGAAGAGGGGATCTCGTGCTTTTGATTTCTTGAGATGCAATTTCACAAAGGTGGGTTCAGAAATGAGAGTGTCACAAGACTTGCTAAGGCACCTGAATCGAAGAACAGATTTGGAGGGAAGAACAGAGAAGATCTCGCCTATGAGATCGTTGGGGAAGAACACTGTTGCATTCATTGTCGCAATTCCAATTGCAAACTACTTTTCTTTTGTTTAAATAAATATGAGAGATTAAAATCAAATATTTTACATGTTACATGGACTTATTCCAATATAAATGTATTTTTTTAAGAAATCAAAATGAGATCAATATAAATATATGTTGCAAGGACTGAATTATAACAAGGACCAAAAATAAAATGTGGTACATTTAGAAAGACGGATTTCTTTTAACAATAATAAAAGAAACAGTTAGTATCTTTTTAAGGACCTCTGTTGTTCTGAGTTAGAGACTACTTTGAATCCTATTTTTGTTAGAGACTAAATTGGTATGGACTAAAATCGTGAAAGACCAAAATGGATTTTCACTTCTTTTTTTGTTTACGGTGTAGTAGCAGTAGCATGGTCAAAAATAATCTGAAAGGAATGGGTTGTTTTTTTTTGTTACAATGCAAAAGGGAAGAAAAAAGAGTAAAAGGAAAAACATAAAGCAAACACGAAAAGGACTATTCTCTAGAAAAGAAAGTCTCATCCGCGTCCATCCTAAGGAGATTCAAGAGGTCATCCCGAGAGGAGGAATGGTAGAGCAGCTCAGTATCCAAAGAGGCTCCAAGTTTGACCATAAAATCCACACATTGATTATCTTCCCTAAGAGTGTGGTAAACAGTGACATTATTTTTCTTCATCAATTCTTTCACATCTTGAATCAAAACTAAATAGACATGAAAACTCAAATTAGGACCCTTAAGGAGGTTGATACAATGCAAAGAGTCCTTGTAGCAGACAATTGTCATTATCAACTCCTTTGATACAAAATGACAAAGGAAATAAATGTTTGTGTGTGTATAGTTGGATCCGGATTTGTTTAATCTTAAGCAAGTCCCCAAAAGTGCTTAGTTTAGCCATAATTTCTATTTCATCTTTTGTTTCGATAGATATATTGATTAATTCCGATTCTTTTTCAATTGTGTATGGATCCATACATAGGTCTATGTGTGTGTATAGATCCTACTCATGGATTAACGAAAATGTCTAAAAGCTCTATTTGCCTCTGCCATTCTATGACTCTCTACCTTTTTGTGTATGGCAACACCACTCCCTTTGGCAGCATCCACTAATTCGGAACTTAATTTGCTTTGGTGATAGAAAAGTCGTCATGAATATAGAGCATTTTACTGTATTTTATGAGAGAGAGAGAGAGTTATGAAAAATGAAAAATAGATAAGATGAGAGAGAGAGAGAACAATATAGGAGAGGGTTGGCACAAAGGAACGATGTTTTTCCCTCCTGTAGTAGAATAGGATTTGAGTATCTTTTTAATTAAAGATTTAAATAGTATTATGAAAAATGATAAATATGAATTACATAAGTTTAAATGGAGGGTATAAGTTTGAAAATTCACAGCATGCAGATATCCTGTTGAAAATTGATGTTTTACATATTTGGTTAGATTAATCATGATTTGAATAAAGTGTTCAGTTTTCCTACTTTTGTTGGACAAGTATTTGGTTGGACAAAAATTGAACACTCTACTAGAATTGACAGTCAATGCATCCCAACATCTTTCTTTGCTCGCTTCACAAAAGAAAATAAGAAATCTTTCTACGTTCATGATTCTATGCCTTTAATTCATCAAGCACAATTATTCTCAAAAATCTTTCTATTCAAGAAGATAGATTGATTATATCTATTAGAATTTGGGCTATAACAGATTTGTATTAGGACACATCTGTTAACATTTATTTATAGAATATTCTAGCATACTTTCGGTGAAATTCTTTTTCCACCCTCAAACATTTTGCGTGTCCTTCAAAAATACCTCTTTACTAGTCTGGAATTTTGAAAATCCGGACTCGTTTTTTTCGGATTTAGAATCTAGACAATTATTATGTGAAGCCTACCATTTTTCAGAGTTCAACCGTGGCTAGTGCTCAATTCTCTCTGACTTTATAATGGTAGCAGAGACGGGACATTACATCGATGAGCTCCCTAATCCTTCTTTCATCAACTGTGGCTAGTGTTCGCTTGGTTGAAGGGGACTTTTGGTATTGCGTTGATGTTAGCATGACTTATTTTTCATCATTTTTTACATAGTTCTAGTGGTTTGTTTTGTTGGTTTTTCTGATTTCTTGCATAAGTGTTGTTTCTGAATTTTACACATCTGAATTTTAAAATCAATATGTGTAAACAAACATGCCTCTCCACTCATAACCAAGGTTGTCAAAATCGGGACTTTACTTCAGGTCGAAAGGGAATAGCAAAATCGGAACTCGTAAAATCGCAATCAAAATCGAAGGATTTTAATCAAGGACTTTTGTAGAATCGATATAAGAAATTGTAAAATCGCAATCAAAATCGATGGACTTTTCAAAAAATAATAATACTAAATATATGTTATAAATGGTATATAGTCATAAATGACTTAGTTTATAAGAAATCGTAAAATTGCAATCAAAATCGATGGATTTTGCCTTTTAGGATTCTACTATGGATTTAGGTCGTTGAAGATGAAGAAAGTCACAAAATCCTGAATTTTAGGATTTAAGTCGGGATTTTGACAACAATGTTCATAACAAGGACATAGATAATGTCAGGAAGTGCACCAAAAAATGCCTAAAATTTGTTCTAATTTGCAATGAAGAACGGAAGGTTTATAAAGGAAGAAACTCTTGAAAGCAGATACATGAAAGAGTGAATTAAGCTAAAAATACAAAATACACATATCGGTTACACAACTTTCCAGTCTTGTCTTTATTCCTCTTGAGCAATCATATATTACTTGGATACCATCGATGAAACTCCACTTATATTATCATATAGTATGTCACTGATTACCCAAAAGTATATTATTTACATCCATAAAAAATGATGAACGAATAGGTAGAAAAGTCCCATTACTCCAGTGTGCTCATTGGTGCTGTTGTAGATAAACTCTAGAGTTAAAGTTTCCTGCTTCATTTCAACAATGTGACCTGCTTCGTTTCCTGCTTCATTTCCATTTCCATAACTTGGCGTAGAAGAACATATAACCCTCCCATCCTCAAAGCATAATCCACAAATTTCACAAAACAAGTTACTATTAGTACTATAAAATGTTGAACTTCTTAATCAATAAAGGCTTGCCTATAGAAAATGATATCTAAACTTTAACGATTGTCTACGAGGGAATTTGAATTTTATCCCTTGAAATTACAAGGTCAGAGTCTTACTACCGAGCTGACTTCAAATATTAAGACTGTTAGTTGTAACTATTGCAAATTACCTGTCCATATAGAGTTGATCCAATTCCACCTGAATGCTGATGCGCAACACCATAGATCACATCACCACCAATTTGTAGTGGGACACTTATCCTCTTCACATGAACACAACCATTTCCCTCCTTATGATCTGAGCTGCAAGATTCATCTTGATACTCAACCTGAAACAAAGAAATCCATGTTGCTCACTGTAACACCCAACAAAGTAATGGACTATTGTTATGTTTTAGCGTTACGTTGATTGAGAAAAGAGTTACTGTTGGAACATTAGTGTGATGTTGGAAAATAAATTGGAAGATTAAACACCAAGTAATTATACTTGATCTAATGTTGTGTGAATTGAAAAAATAGAGTGTGGGGGTCCCATATAAAATAGAACTCACACATTAGTAGTGTTTAAATTGTGGTATTTAATTTTAAATACTTGATAATGATAAAAATAATAATAATTATTATTTTATTTGAGAATATCACTTCCCATAAATTTAGCTTATGGTCGTTGTGATAAGAATAAGAATTTAATTGAATTTCTTATATTTCCTTCATTCAAATCCAATAGTTTGTTTCCTCCACTTTTGTGGACTTGTTTCTTTTGATCCTATCCACAAATATTGTTGAACTGATTAATGGATAAACTTCATTTTAATCTTATCCATTAGAGTAACTATTGTCGCAATTTTTGCTAAAACAGTTACAGAATCACTATATAAATAGAGGACTCCACTCAGTTAAAAAGATACAGCAAAGAGTTTGATTGAGTTGTCGGGAACTCTTTCTCTCTTCTCCCTTTCTTGACTTGTGTTGACGAGTCTTTCTTCTCTTCATCTCATTTTTCTGTCCCTTCGGAATAAAGAGTACTAGTAAGATCATAATCCCTTTTTGGAATAATAATGTCCCGTCGAAATTAAGAATGATCTTAACGGTATATAAATATTCTTTCAATATTTTAATTGAGGAGAAATCAAAAGGTGGAAATGGTGGTATCACCATATTTGAGTGGTCGTAGTGCCATATTGATACTTTGGAGAAATTAAAGTTAGAATGGTGGTAACACCATATATGAGTGGTCTCAGCACCATAAGAGAGTGGTAACAATACCATATTAAAGTGGTTTCAGTATTAAAGAGTGGTCTTAGTATCATATTTGAAGGTGTAAATCTCGAACGGTTTTCTACTAGTTAACCGCACAGTTGTAGCTGGACTTGTTTTATCCTGGAGACGGCGTGGTTGATAGTCTGCCTTGCACAATTTTGGGTAGTGCCACGAAACGTCTTAAAGAGAGCGATCTGGTCATGACTCAACCTAGTAGCAACTTCGGTAGATAATAAAATTTGGAAATCCAAATACAACAGTTTGGAAATCCAAAAACAACACAACCAAATGCAATAAAAAATATACAATTAAGAATAATAGAAAAACAAAAAGATAAACATATTAGTGTCGGTCTTCATTTTAGTTTACATGACAAAATATTGAATATTCTTCATTGGCTGTCAGCTTACAATTGATTCGCACTAAAAATGTTTAACTTTTAAATTGGTTTAAATCTGATTCACACTAAGAACAATGTGGTCTCATGTTACCAAATGGAACATGTCATGATCAACTACAAATATGTCCAAGTTAATTACCTACTATGTAGTCATGAAGCAAAAACGATCAAATACATATGTGCTATCATCAACTATGTAGTCATGTTCATTTTTCAAAAAAAAACTATGTAGTCATGATCCATTGGTGCCTTGGAGTTAGTGGTTACTTCATTCATATTGAGTGATAAAAGAGTTGTTAAATATTAACAAATAATAAAAAATCCAACCCAAACTCCATTATTCTCTTTATATATAATATAGATCATATATTTGAAAAATATTAACAAATTCTTATCTTTTAGAATGATACCAACAAAATAGCATCATTATAGCCAAATTTGTTTAAGGATATAATTCGAAGAAGAAAAAATGCAGCTTAAAATAGTTTATTTTCTTTATATATATAGTATAGAATAGTAGTAGTATACACTACCAAAATAAAAGTATAGAATGTTATAGATTTATATAATTTTTGTTTAGTTATTTGAACTAAAATTAAGAGTGGATTACAACACTCTTCCTTAAGATATCCTTATAACATTCTCCTTCCCTCTTGTTTTGAAACACACAATCCTTCCTCAAAAGATGAATTTTAATACATTTGATCTATTTTTAAACTTTTCCTTAAATATATATTAACCTCAGTTAGAAAGAAAGAAAAAAAAACATTTATTCCCAAAATAGCCACCTGCCAATTATCATACTCATTTTTTTCTCCATCAATTTAAGAACATCGAAAGTGAAAACCATCTCCAAACCACCATTCTTTCCAAATAGAGCCAAAGACACATTCAAACCAATAAATACAAAGCCAAATACACATTATCACATCTTCCCTCATTTTCTCTCGCTGAAAAATGGTAATTCTGTACCGACATACTCACTGTCAACACCAAAAAAAACCATCATCAAAGTAGTAGTAAATAAAGATTAGCGATACATTATAGAAAACATGGGTGACAAAAAATAACAACGAGGTTTCTTCAAAAAAAAAATAATAACAACGAGGTTAATATTGTAAATTTAAATAACTGAGTATCTATTTTAATTAATTAAAAAATAGTATTTATTTTCTTTTATTAGAAAAATGAATATCTCTAACAGTGTTAAATGAATCAAACCGTATATTTTAGCACAAGATAGAATGATATGTAATATAAGGATCTCACAAATGAGAGAGTTGTAATTTATTCTAAATTTAGATAAAATGACGTTTTCATTATTAAAAAAATTAGGAATAATAGTAAAAAGATTTTTATTATATCTAAAATTTTATTTTATGGACATTAAACTGTGTATTTTTTAATTGTTTAGGGAGATTATATTTCATGGGAGAAGATTAAACTACTGTATATTTTTCTATGGAGAAATATATTTTGGTCCTTATAAATATTTCAATAGAGCCCTTCAAATTTTCATTCAACTTTTGGTCCCCAAAAGTTTAAATTATCACTTTGATCGCTACTTTTAAGTCAACTTATATATCATTTGAAATTTTTAGTCTTTTTTCGAGTGATGTTTTTTGAAATATTTACTTTTGAATTAAATTCATATTTAACTACATATATTCTCTACAAAATATTTGAGAATTATATATGTTACCAAAATATATAATCCTTCAAACTTTTTGAAAATCAAATTATCCCTAATCACCAGTAACGTTTCTTCTCCGACTCCATACTTGGGTTGTAATATTTAAAAATTGCTTATAAATATATAATATTTTGGCAAGGCTGAAGCAAGCTCCCAATCACTTTTACATGAAAAAATTCAAAACCTAAAACCCAAACTTTTTTTTTGGTACAGAATAAGAGTGAGTTTGTTACTTTAATATGATTTTATCTAGTCTAGTTCATAATTTGATTAATTAATGTAAAACTTCTAAAATCTTAGTAAAAAATTCATGAAGGCTTGTATGAAAGATAAAGCAGAGGGAGAATCTAAATGAGAGTGATAGTATCAAATAGAAAATGATCATCAAGAAAACAAAAAAATGTATGAAGCAGAAACTAGCAAATTTTTTTCATGAAAACAGAAATAAAACAATGATCACATTTGAATTTTGAAAAAATTGTAGACTTACCAACTGTTGATTCAATATCATCTGAATGATATTGAGATTTCTTGATCTTTTCATTCATATCCATATGCGCCGCAAGCCATACGCTTGAGAGTGGACCTTTTCTCACCAGGAATGCATGAGAGTAGAACATGTTGTTCTTCTTCTTCTTGTGTTACTTTCTTGTTCTTTTTCTTCTTGTTTCTTCTTCTTGTTTTTTTTCTTTCTTTGCAAGTAATTTCTATTCAAGGACTGAAATTTGGATCAAATGATTTTGGCGCGGCGTTTTCAGTGTTTTATGAGAAGTTTGTTTGTTGCAAAATTAAAGCACAAAACTTTGGGAGTTTGTTACTACTATTTGTTTGATGAAGTCTTTTAATGCACACGTGTGCCATCTAATGCTACTGAAAAATGCTACTTTGTTTGTTGCTAATAGTTATTTTTTTCTTTATTCACACAACTAAACAAGCCTTTGAGATACATACATAAATTCATCTAAACAATTGTAATTTGCTCAAATCTGTTTATATATTGGCAAAAGTTATGACTGTGTGCTTTAGTTATGTATTTTTTTTTCTTTCTTTATCTCTGTTTTAAGCAATGTCATTTTAGTCTCTAAATGTATAATGATTAATTACAATAATCTCGGGATGTTAGTCAAAATAATTTCAGACGCTAAAATAATCTCTCGGTACTCGTAATATTTAGACTATTTGGACTTGCGAGGTGCACAATTAGACACTGTTTTAAAATGTTAATATATTAAAAAACTATTGCGACTACTCATTACACATTCAAGAATCAAAGTGACTATTATTTTTTTATTTTTTTGGTTACAATTACCCCTTGTTTCTATTGTTTAAGAATTGTAATTGGGGTTTGGTTTTACTTGTCAAACCAGATATTAGTATTTTTTTTTAGATTAATTGATTTGCATTGATGTTGTAATAGAAAATGTAAATTTATCATTCAAAGATTACTGTGACTATTTATTACACATTTAAGGGACAATGACTATTTGTTTCAAGTTATAATTGTAAATTCTTGGGATTAAATCATAAAAACATACATGCCTATGTTTCTTATAAGTTTATTAAATTTTATTCGAATAAAATGTTTCTCGGAATAGAAATTTTTTTCCAACAATAATGGTGGGAATAAAGTTCTAATGGAGATGAGAATAAAATCATGTATAATTTACTTATTATAATCACTATTTTTAAGGTTCCTTAGAACATTATAATGTTAACCAAACATCTTTTTTTCTAAATACCTTAGAATAAAATTTACATCTATATATTTCAAAGAATGTTATTCTTAAGAATAAATTTGATAAACTTGAATCAAACACATATTTAACAATCAAAACCAATAACGCATTGTTGAAATTTTTTGGGTCAACTGTTTGGAAATTATTTAACTTACCAAATAACCTAAACAAACGACACTAATCTTCTAAACATGTTATATAGTAGGGATATGGATGTAAAAATGAGAAGTGGGTGATATTAAAAACAATAGTTTTTTGATTGAATGAATGTTGCGACATAGAAACCCCAAAAAAATGCAAACATAAATCAGTAAACATTAAATGGCATATAGTGCCATGCCATGCCATGCATTCAAACACAAAAATTAATTAGTCACCAATTAGAAAAAGAAAAGAGAAATGATTTTTTTTACTATAAAATACAATAAGATGATAACAAGGTCATCATGATAGACATGCATTGTTTCTTCAAAAATTAAAAATGATAGACATGCATTGTTTCTTCAAAAAAAAAAAAAATAATATACATGCATTGTAGTTGGCGGTGAGTATCACTTACGTTCGTCTTCTCGACTTCACTCTTCTAAGAACATCCTTTGCAATTATTTTTCAAGCTTAGATTTTGTCTATGTGTCACCTCTACAAAACTATCTCACAGGAAATGTTGTACCAAATTTTTTTTGAGGAAATGAAACAAAATATGTAGACTAAAAATCAGTGTTAGCGTTGTAGACCAAATTTTATTTACTTCAACTAAAAAATCAATGTATCACCTCTACAATTTGGTCACCTCTACACAATATGTCGACCAAATTGATTTTTAGTTGAATCAATTTGGTTATGAGGAAATGGTGCACCAAAGCTTAGATTTTTTTTCTTGAAATAATTATTTTTTAAATAAATCGAATAACTATAAATCCAAACAACCATCAAAATTATCGAATAACTTTCGAAATAAATATTAACTCTAAAAATATAACACAATATCGTGTCTTCCTTCTTTGCAAAAAACAATTATCGTATCTTCTGTACAAAAAAACACAATATCGTATCTTCCTAACCTTTTTACTATTACATCGTATGATATGGTTGCACACACAAAAAAATGATATGGTGACACTATAAAATATAAATAAGACCAAGTTAAATCATTTCAGCTTTGCACACTTGCACAAACAAAATCCTCACTTCATTTTCAAGTCACACCTCATTTATTGATGGCTTTCATTTCATCCTTCTTCAATTGTTTTGGTCCCTTTTCAAATTCATCATCTCAAGTTTCTGATAATGCTGAAAATTCATGTCAAGAGGAAGGAAAAATCAAAGGGAGCTCCAATTGTAGTCTCTTATTTCTCAGTTAACTATTACCTCTCATGCTTGTAGAATGAATCTGCATCTGCTTCATATCAAAAATTGCAATCTACAATTTTTTATTTACTTGGTTCTTGATTTTATTTCATTTTATTTTTCTTGTTTTCTATAAGAAAAATTATATGATTCTTCCAAAACTTATTGTAGGCTCATGTTATTTGACATGATTTGAAATTTATTTCATTAATAATGTGCCCTTACTTACTTGAAAAAAATATATGATTCCGTAAAGATTTTTTTTTGAAAGAGCAAAAAAGAAATTCCATTAATATAGATGCACAAGGTGTGCCAACAACGAACAGGACTACATATACAACATATAATTTGATATGTTAGGGCCACTATATGCCCAACCAAAAAATATGGACTAGCCTCCCCACAATAAGGATTTAGTAAATACTAATTGATTTCATTTTTTGGGTATAACAATTATGGTTGTCTATTACTTTGGCTTTTATTACAAGTTGATTTCACAATTTTCACATTTTCATGAACGTTGTACACTTGTGTCTACAAAGCACCAACTTGCATTATTTTATTAGTTCTGCATCTTTCTTCAAAACAATATGAGCTTGGTCACTCAAATCTCCATATTAATTCTCACCATCTTCTTCCATGGGACAGATCACTTAATCTCACAAGACATGAATATTTCCATGGAAGTTATCATCATCTGCAAAACTAGACTCACCTCCCATGCAATATGAATCTATTGAATGTTTCAATGCTTATCAAGCTCCATATCATAACATAAACATTTCAATAAGTGTGGTTTTTATGGGCACCGAGATTTGAAATGGTCATAATATTATATGGGTTATCAATCAATCTTTTTAATGAATATATAAACTATTATTTACATTGGTGATGATACTACACATGCTAGCAATTTGAGTGAGCTTTGCAGTGGTTTAACAACGTGGTTTCTCTTTTTTCATTGATAAAACACGTCGTTTGAACACTTTTTTCAACACTCTCATCATTGTATGACCCACAACTTTAAGTAAATCTATTTTTAAAGTGTGAGATCTATCTTGATTAAGTTGATAAAAAATATGAATGATAAAGAGAGTGGTGTTAGCATCATTATTCTCGTATAAAATTTATGTTCAACTTTGACTTTCCATGCACTTTTTGTTCGGAACCAATCTCTCCATACAAGTGAGAGAATCTCACATTATAACCAACCTCTCCAAAAAAAATAAACTCTCTCATTATAAGTTCATACCTTGGGTTAAATAACAGCACATTTAGGAGAGATTTCATTTCAAGTCCTTAACATAATAACGAGTCCATAAAAAATCACACTATTGAAATCTCCACGGCTACTATGCAAAATTGAAAGTTACAAGTTTTTTTCTTTTTATTACATATTTAAACATAATCTAAATTTTAAAAAAAAGAACATAATCTAATTGAAATAATCAATACGTGGAGTACGTTTTGAGATTCATATTAAAAAAAGATTCATAATCTAATTGTGCTACACTACCACTTAATTTCTTGATGAATTTCATATTTTTATTGATTTTATGGGTTTAAATCAATCTTAATTTAAAGTAGGAGGAGGATATTGGCCCCGTTTGTTTTGGATTTTTTTTGAAAAAAAATCTATTTTTTTATCTAAAAAAATCACTTTTTTATTTTTCTAGTGTTTGTTTTAGATTTTTAAAAAATTCATTTTGTTAAAAAAAAATCATTTTTAGCCTCAAAATGAAAAGCTATTTCAAGTAGCTTTTTCAAAATCTAATTTTTTCTAAATATAAGGAACTCAAGTGTAAGAGCTTCAAATCTTTTAAAAAAAAAATTATGATAGTAAACAAACATAAAAAACTTTAATTTTTTTTTAAAATCTCAAAAAAAAAACTCTAGATTCTTTTAACTCAAAATCTATTTTTTTAAAGCTGAAACAACCGCACCCATAGTATCCTACAAATCCCAAACAACAACCCAAATAATTAAATGAAATCTAATAATCTCATATATGGGTTGTTGTGAGAAGAATAAAATTGTGAAGATGATGAATGATGGCTTCAGTTTTGCCAAACATTAAAATGGTGGCGACGTTTGATGTTGAGTTTAGTCTCGTCAGTATCTAAACTTTAGAATATAAATGAACCTTAGTTAAAATTTGACATTGCTTTGTGGTGGTGTTTAAAAGCAAAAGAACAAGAGTTGAACTTACAAAAGAATTAAAAGAATATAATGAAGATGATGACTCTAATTACATTTGTTTCTTTTTTACAATTTATTCATGAAGATGTAAAACTTGAAGAACATAATGAAGCTAAGTTCCAGGTTTTCTCAAATTCATGATCAATTTGAGAAGATAAAGTGAGAAGCAAAGGTTTTTATTAGGTTTAAGAGTGTTATTAGTGACTAGAGAGCGAATGATGTTGGATATTAAGATTAGAGGGTGTTATAGGTCCCTAATTATAAACACTTTTTGAAAAAAAAAATTGTCCCTAAATATAAGCTTTGATGCAAATTACTAGATGCATTTATTTATTTTTTCTAAACATATCCCTAATTAATAATGCTAACTTATTTTGAAATATAAAAAGTCAAATTTAATACACATACAAACAATTCATAATTTAGTAATATTCACACATAAAATATATTAATTATACTAACAACTTTTCTTTAAATTTTTTGAAAAGGGTAAAGAAAGCTTATACATGGGAACAAGGAAGTAATAGATTAGAGAGTTGGTGATGATCGTGGATTATTAATGGGTTAGTCGTTGTCATTAATTTCCTAGTAACAAGATCAAATGGTAAGCTTAATTTGGAGATTGTTTCGTATTATTTATTGGATTTTTCTATGAAGAAGATGTGGAACAAGGTTGATGAATATATGAAGAAGATGATTAGATGATGAAGCTCTATTTTCTTGATTTTTTAATTAAAGAATAAAATTGATTTGTTGATTTGGAAGCCACATGCCCACATCAACATCAAAATTTGCCACACCAACCTTCCTTTAACGGAGTTGCATCAAAAGAGTGGCATTGTAAACGTTACATACATAAATAATAAATTTAAAACAAAGATAACTAATGTTTTATAAACGTTAAATTTAAAGGGCTTCTGATATAATTTAATCTATAATATCTTGAGATGTATCTATTTATACCAACAAAATAAGTGATACGAATGTGAGTGCTCTTAAACCAATCATGGTATGTTCAAGGGTCGATTTTTTTAAAATCTAAGTTTTAAGACAATATCAAAAAGTATACTGCGCTAATCACCCGAGTCAAACTCCAAATACACACTACACTCTTTTTTTATTTTTTTATAAGTCCATTTTTGTATTGAAAAATGGAATGTTCAATTTAAGAACTTTTTGAAAATTTCAAGATTTGTTATTTTTTTAGGGAATAAAAGAAACACTTCTTTTACTAGTCACAATTATGTAGAAGAAAAATTGTTCGAATGATGATTTTCAGTAGATTCATTAATTACATATTTTAGTAGTCACAATTATGTGACTAGATGTGATTTTTAAACCTACGATCATAGTTGGTCCGCTCTGTTTATTTTAGGCGGGTTATTTATAAAGATAGACAAAATAGAGTAAATTTATCAATGTGCCGTCTCTTTTACTCTCTCCGTTTGAGTGTCGTTTAAGGTTTTGGCATACAAATTAAGAAAAGAAATGAAATAATCATTAGACATAACACTTTTACTAAACTGCCTTAATTTTATAAGAAAAAGACAAACTTAAAGTTACATTGAAAATTGTGTGAGAGAAAAGTTGGAGTGTTTATTGAAGGTAAAGTCGGAAGTAAAAAATTAAAGTTGTATTAAAAATATAAAATGACATTCATTTTAAAACAATTTTTTTTGATTAAAATGACACTCATTTTAAAACGAAACGAATAATATTTGTTAATGTTCCAGTTTCTAAAGGAAACGAGCTTAGTAATTTTTTTTGAATCAATGACCTTAGTAATTTAAAATCAGCCAAAAGGTAAACAAGGTGTTGTCAATAATTTTTTCACCTAAAAATTGTATTCTTGTATTGAAATAATAAAATTTAAAACTTTTAAGATCTCAATACACAATTTAAAATTAAATTAAAAAAACCTTAATATTTCCCTTAAGGCTTAAATAGGTTTTTCATCCCTACAAATATAGGCCATTTGAATTTTCGTCCCTGAAGTTACTAATTTTTCCATTTTGCCATTGCAAATATTAATAATTTGAAAAATGGTCCTAATTAAATTTGATTAGTAACTTCAGGGATGAAAATTTAAATGGTCTATATTTGCAGGGACGAAAAATCTATTTAAGTCAACCACCTCGCTCAATCATCACTTGCCACATGAGCACCACGTCGCTAAAGAAAACCCACCTTAGCAAAAAAACCTAATTATAACAAAAAGTCAAATGATTAAATTTTACAGTGGCAGATTGAAAGGATTAACAACTTCAGAGACGAAAATTCAAATGATCCATATTTGCAGAGACGAAAGATCTATTTAAGTTTTCCCTTAATTAAAACGGACACTCATAGTAATAATTGAAACACAACCACACAGTGTTACACACACAAGACAAGACAACAACCTTAATTTAAACCCAACAATTTTCTTCACTGCAAAACAAACCCTGTCTCCTCAATCTCTCCAAAAAAGTAGAATAATTGAAACACGTCTTACACACACAAACACAACACGAGACAACAATCTCACATTTTCTTCACTCATCAAAACAAACCCAACATGGCTCTTGTTCAAAAAATCCCATCTTTCATTCCAAATCACTGTTTTCTAATCAACCAACGCCACCACATTTCCTCAATCACCTGCACAACCTCATGTAATCGCACCCTTTTTGATGATTCAACTAGTTCAATCAGAGAGGATGGTGATATAGCTTTACAGCTTCCAGAGCTGAGAAAGCTTGTTAAAGTATTGAAAGAAAGTGTAGTGAAGGGGAGTGCTGATTTGTTGTTGTATGATAGATTGGTTGGCAATGATGTTTTGGATATCATAGTAGAACTCAGCTATGGAAAGTTACTGTCTTTTGTTAAGTGGGGTTACTTTAGTTTTTGTGTTGGTTTTTTGTTTATTATTTTAAGCATAATTTTTCTATGATTATTACATGTCAATTTATGAATCAGACATACCGGACACAATCTTGACACCGACACATAGAAACCAATAATAATTTTAGAAAATTGAACTAATTGTATGTAATTACATGTGTCAATGTTGTGTCAGACAAGACATTCGGACTCACCTTCAATCTTTAGTGTCGGTTCTTACATAGATGTGAATTACTATATCCCTTCTTTTTTGTGTTTTCCAAAGTAGGATTGTTTTAATTTTTGGTTAGTTATTTGCTTAATCCAAAAATAACATGCTTAGATGTCAATCTATGAAGCACACATACATCATCAAATACCATGCAAACAAGATACTGACACTGACATGTAGATACTGATAGTAGTTTGTAAAATAGAAGTGATTGAATATATTTCCATGCGTCAGTGTCCGATCAATGTGTCAGACGTTGAGCCATGCCTTAAATATAAAGTGTTCGTGCTATATAGATGTCAATTCATGTATCCCTTTTTAGGATTTTGTTGTTTTTTCACTTTCTTTTATATTTTAGGATTCGGATGTGATTTTTATTTTGCTGGGATAAAGTTGTTTTGGTTACTTGATACTAATGAAATGCATTTTTGTTTTTGTTTGATTGGTGAACTTGTGGCAGAAGTAAATACACGAGCTTCTTTTGAGTTTTGCAGAAGTAAATACACGAGCTTCTTTTGAGTTTTGCAGAAGCTAGGGCTACTGTTGTGAGACTAAAAGGGGAAGATCCATTGATGAGTTATCATATAAGATTTTTTCTAGTGTACGATATTATTGGTGAAGGAGTGTAATGCATTAGATTGTTTTGGTTTGTATGATGAAACATGTCTGAACATTGTTTTGTATTTGTAGGTGTTTGGGAGAGGTGGGGAGGAAATGGATTTCTTGCAACAGCAACAGCAAGGTATCCATGTGAAAGTTATTCCAGGTACGCTGCTGATCAGTGTCTTTATCTTTACAACGTTGACACTGGTAGTAAGTTTGAATCATCATTGATATCAATTGGTGCTATTGCTCCATTGTTGTGTCTGTATGTGTGTCTGAAAAATGCTATTTCATGCACAATTTTTCATAATATTCCTGGTTTTTCCGCACTAACTTTGTGTCTTAATATATGAGAGCAAGGTCCTCAGTTACTTTCAAAATTCATTTTTTCTCTTATCCCACCAATGCACTGTTATACATATTTATTTTTGAACTTAATTCAGAATAATTATATCATATTCCGAATAACTTTTCGATAAAATTAGACACGTGGTAAAAATGTTTTCATTTTCATCGGATGGATTCATTATGGAAAATAGTTAGTTATTGAAAGTTGAAATGGTTCTCAATCAATCTAGAACAGACATATCTTGAACTTTATATAACCTGTAGGATGTAGCCATTGGTAAGTAGCAACTTTGTTGTTAGTACAACTGCCAACTTATATTGGAAATACAAACTGCTTCCTTTATTTTGCAATACATTGTTAAATTGGCATAGAAAGATTATTGTTTTAAAGAAAGTGGTTTATTTTTCTTCAATGGAAAACAATATGGATTTAATTCACTTGCACGATCATTGTAACAAAAATTACACTGTCAATCTATCATGATTGTCAGATCATTTAAAACGTTTGACTTCAATCACAACTATTTCTGAAGCCACACATATTTGATTGGTTGTAAGTTTGTAACTTGTTGACAATGTATTTTTTTTGCATAGTGACTGTGTATTAAAATTAAACTAAAACAGTATATGCATGTGCGTACACTAAAATGAACTGGGACTCGTCAAAAGTGAGTATGTGATCCCTACAATATATACTTGAGTTATTGAAAAGGAATGCAAAATGAAAGCTTGAAACGTTGTGCCTGCATGTGTTATTGTATTGTTATAATTATCACTTTTTAGCATGTGAGAGTCATGGATGCAATGTTTTCTCTAAGAAACGGTGAAAATAAAAGATGGTTGGTGATTATAAATTAATTAGTTCTCATTGGTTGCAGGTATAACAACAGCATCTGGAATATCAGCAGAGCTAGGGATTCCATTAACTCACCGCGGTATTGCAAATAGCGTGAGATTCCTAACGGGGCATTCGAGGAAAGGAGGAACCGATCCTATATTTGTATCAGAAAAGGCTGCAGATCCTGATTCTACCTTGGTGGTTTGTATGGGCTTGTCAACTTTCCCTTCCCTTTCGCAGAAACTAATGCATCATGGTTTGTCACCTCAGACCCCAGCTGTAGCCATTGAGCGAGGGACCACACTTCAGCAGCTCACGGTAAGTTTGATCATATCTCCCTTTTCACAACATAATTGTTTTCTTTCTATTGATATAAATCAAGTTACTAACTAACATTTGCCATTCCAAAAATATAACAATCGAGTTACTAACATATCCAGTTGGTTTATGATAGAAATGACCATTTTCATTTTAAAAGAAATATATGTGAATAATTAGTATGATATCTTAAAGATTGCAGTAGCTTGAAATATTGAATTTCAATTTCACTTCTATTCTTTTCTGCAATACGTAAGATCATGTGAGCATGTGTGCTGAGAAATAAGAAAATCAGCTATCAATATGATAAATTGGTTCGAGGATTTTTTTTTACTCGTAGAAGTTCATTTGCTTAAATTATATGCAGACGACAGACATTTAACTTTAGACTGAAATTCATTCGCTTATATCTTTATCCTTAGAAATATGAAAACGTAATATATGAATAGAGAAACATAAAACAACTTAATTCATTTAATGGATTGAATGTGGAAACTGAGAAGTGTGAATGAGCATCTGACACTTTATTAAGAGCATCTGAATGAGTTAGGATCTAGACTTAAAGGGAATTTGAATAGTTAAGAGGTGTTAAAGCAATTACTTAGTTTGTAATGTGGTTGCTCAACATGTTAATAGAAGTATACTATTTTTGTTGTAGTTTTGGTTATTCTTAGCAAAATATCCCTCAAATAAGGAGTGCTCCTTTATGAATCTTCTGAATAACTCCTGTCATTCTTTTGCAAACTTCATTCTTATGATTACTCAATACTGTTCTGTTCCGGGATTTCTTTCTTACTCAAAGAAAGGATCCTAACAGAATGGTTGTTGTTGACAGTTGACTGATAAGCAAGAATTCATCTCAATGACTGATTATTATCTGCAATCATGCAGGTGTTTGCAGAACTTAAGGACCTTCGTGAGAAAATTGCATCTACTGGATTGGAGTAACCGACACTGCTAATAATAGGAAAAGGTGTTGAGTTATCACCATTTTGGCCAATGCCTACAAAACAAGAATCATCTTTAATGCAAGCATGATGAGTTTTTATTGAAACATTATTACTGTGAAGTGTGAAGCTTGTGAAGATGAAGGATTACCTTTGCATCAAAAGGGTTTAAAGTCATGTAATTTGAGTGTATTTTCAGATGTTTGGCGAAACGAAGAACTTTGCACTTGGATTGCGGTTTCTATTGAACTTGTTGGGTTTGTATTTCGGAACAAATTTTGATTCAACATGTTCCATATTGGAAATAAAACAAAGTGATGCACTAATTTTGATCATTTTTTAACGGTGGAACAAAATAGTACTCTGGAATGGTTTCATTTGAGGCCATAGCTACTTGGATTGGTCTACTTAGTCATTAGGTGAAAATTTTAACCATAAGCTATTTAGGATCATTCCTTAATAACAGAAAAAAGGAGTATTCTGTTTGATGAGTTGATTTCATTGTTCAATTTTAACTGTAATTTTTAGAATTTGAAGA
>Ga0228710_1000760_pt1 | contig 44324 bp, 19 predicted proteins | sample MedpolnodulmetaG_FD_177995 | JGI IMG/M metagenome (GOLD analysis project Ga0228710, IMG submission 177995) | Root nodule microbial communities from Medicago polymorpha collected in Santa Monica, California, United States - pink nodules | ecosystem: Host-associated > Plants > Roots > Nodule... | reverse complement strand
TCTTCCTATGAGTTTTTCTTTTTAGGTATATGTTCGACAAAGAAATCTAAAAAGAACTTAAAATAAAAGTTATTGTCTTCCTATGAGTTTTTCTTTTTAGGTATATGTTCGACAAAGAAATCTAAAAAGAACTTAAAATAAAAGTTATTGTCTTCCTATGAGTTTTTTTTTTTAGGTAATTCAATGACCAACAAAAACTCTGATCCTAATCATATATCGCCTTAGCATATTTCAACTCTTTTATGTATTTTGTTAAAAAAAATGTTATTTAGAGGAGAGAAAAAATATATGTCAAAAGATTGATTGATTTTGTATCAATTTATTTCATATAGATGTATCTAACAAACTAAATTATTTAAAAAAATGATTTTATTTTGATAAACAAATCTAAAATAGATTCTATTTTTTTTTTATAAATCTAAAAAAAATCTTTAGATGATTGAATGTTAAAATCATTTTTATTTTAATATGTAATAAAGGGACCCTATGATGTCATTTGTTATAACTATCTATAAAATAAGAAATATTAAGAGTATCTTTTCAAAAAATAGATTTTATTTTTTAGAGAAAAGAAAATAAGTATATTTTTTTTGTAGTGAAAGAAAATAAGTATCAATGGATGAAGGTAATTTTCTAACAAAAAATTCATTTTATATAGTTAAATCTAAAGAAATTAAATTGATTTTTAAATAAGTGATTGTTATTTCGATAAACAAACACAAAGTTGATTATGTTTTTTCTTAGAACCTCAATGTCAAAATTATTTTTCTAATCTATAAAATAAAAGCCATATATTTAATTTACGTTTACTAGATTTTGTTTTACAAAGTTCGTGTGTTTTTATCTCACACTGGTCTATTTGATGCAATAGAACTATCTTCCTATGATTTTTCTTTTTTAGATAACCCAATGAAAACGACAATTGTTTCAACATTTAGTATAAACAATTATTAATGGAAATAACCTAGAACCTTATCCTCTCGCCTCTCTCTAGTGTCTCAGTTACCTTCAACCTTTTCTTGTCCATCCTCTCAAATCCAAATCAATTTAAACATGATGTAGATGGTTAATTTGGTGGTGCTAGCTGTTCTAGCGGCCGCACCACCTTTTCCTGCCAGTGCCGTTTTGCAGATCCGTACCTTCCTTGATCCGCCGCCATGCTCCGTTCTGGTGGAGGGGTCCGGGTTCGGTTTATGGGTCGGCTTTTGGTGCTAAGACGGGAATCTCTTTTTTGGTTAGCCACTGCCGTATTTTTAGCGCAGCCGTGAAGCTCTCCTTGGGTCTATGCCTTTATGTTCGGTGGCCATGGTTTTGCTAGTTCAGATCGGTTTCACTGTTCACGATGGGTAATGGCCAGGGGTTGTTTTGCTGCTGCCGGAGTGGTGTTGTAGCGACGGTGGTTTTTTTTTTTATCTTCTGTTTTTATGTTTGTTTTCTTGTTCACATCAGCGATTGTGGGAGGCAAAAGAGGTGACCTTGTGGTGGTTGTTTTTGTAATCCAAAAAGATTTGGTTCTATTAACCCGAAAGGGTTGTTGGTTACTAACGCGTTGACTCATCCCTCGATCTGAGTTCAAACGCGTCCGAATCGGTTGAGTTGGTGGTCATGTGCTTGATTTTCTGATGTTTCAGGTATGTTGATATCTGCAGATCTCAAGACGTCAAGTCTACTTCCGCTCCGGTACCGTTTTCTTTTCCGTCTCAGTCAAGGACTGTTTCGGAATGTTTCGCTCGAAAGAGTTATTATGCCTGTTGCTGCTGTTCAGGAGGTTGCTGGTACGTGGATCTTGATACCGTGTTGGCGGTCGATCCATTCGCCAACCTATAACCTTTTTGATTCTTTCACATGCTCACTACTCATATTTTTTGTAATCTGGTTTCGCGTCTGTATGCGGGCTCGCTGGGTTGCGCTTGTGAGGAGTGTTTGTTTTGTTAGGATTGATTAGGTTGATCCACTTGGTATGTTTTATCTCGTTGTATTCCCGTTAGGGTTGTACCTGGGTCAGGTCTGATGTCCCCCCAATCTCTGTATCTTTACCTTTTTATTTATTATATTTATCCTTTTCGTCTAAAAATAATAATAATAATGGAAATAAATTCTAATTAAAAATTAATAGATACATTTCACTTATAAATAATATAAATAAATAAAAAAATAGAAATATTTAGTGTCGATATTTACCAAATCAGGGGAACAATATTTTCACTAAGAAAATAAAAAAGAAAAAAACACAAGACTATTTCTTACTGATAAATATTTTTGCATCAAAATTTATTCAATTATATCTGATTGATAATCACAAATAACATAACTTTGAAAAAATTACAAAATATAATTTCTCACTTATAAATTATACACGAGATTAATATTTATTACAAGAGATACACCTACTTTTCAGAAAATTGCAAATTTTTAAGATTGCTTCTTTAGTGAAATTAAACTTATGTTTTTTGTTTATATTATTGTCATATTATAAAAACAATTTGTCATTTTTATAGATTATTAATTATTATATCCTTTGAATGTATGGAATATGACAAACATCGGATAAATGATCAATGACTCACTAAATAATATAGTAGTACAATTCATACACGGACAACAGTCCGTCGCTAACTAAATAGTTAAATTAAGTTTTTTTCATCACCTATGTTTTTTTATGTATCATCTAAATAATAAGAGTTTTTTTTTTTGCTGAATCAAGAGTAAAATGACATCAGAGAGGCTGTAAGACATCTCAACCAGGTTGACACTCGTTAAACCTCCAATCATATGCCAAGCACTCATATTCAAGTTGATTAACACTTATTTATCGAATTGTCGAAGAGCTTGTTTTTCAGTATACTACAGTTAGAGAAACCAATTCCCAAATTTCAATGATAAAGAGCTGAAAAGATTATCCTAAAACTTAGACGGTTTCATTTTCCACCCTATGAGCTTCTCACGCATCTTATATAGTTTGAATTTTAGAATCTAAACTACCCCATAAAACCTCCAAAAATACGTTTAAATATTTCGGAATTTAGAATCCAAATAGGACGTACGAGAAACTTATAGGGTGGAAAAAGCAATGGCCTAAAACTTATGAAATATGGATGTTTGTGATTTGGGCCAATTTCCTTGACAGCCCAACGGGTCAAAGGTGGGCTTGATATTGCTCAGAAACAGGAAAGTTGCTATTCTCACTTATGAAGTTGCTCATTTCCTTAAATCCAGCGTGAGTTAATTCACGTTTGATATTTTCATAGTGGGTTAACTTCCACTGACACTTCTAAAATCAGTTCAACCGACTTAAAAAGTGATTAAACCGGTCTTAAAAGTGCATGCATGAGTAATTTACGCTGAAAAGTGTCTCTCACGCCGCTGAATTAAGGGAATGAGCAAAACCAAAAGGGAGAAGAGCAATTTTCTAGAAACAGAGATTGTTATTGATTAACTTCAAATATTTATTTTAGTAAACACTTAGTAGATTTATGGTGAAATGAACATCGCAACAAGACATGAAAACAAACAACGCCGCACAAGACGGTGAACAATACAACGATGTACTCAGACGACAAAACCATGAAGAACAAAACTTAGATATATGTGAAAATAAATTATTTAAATTGAAATATAGGGAAAAAGATGAAGATGGATGATTTCGGGTCAAAATTTGACCCAAAACTAATCCATTCACTAAAGAAAATATAAGAGAAAAAACTTGGGTGGCTTGGGGGAGAGAGAGAGAAAAAAAACTTGTTCTCTGACTATCAATACCGCATCTCACTATCACGAGTTGATTATATTTTATTGTTTCGTTTAACTTTTTAATAAACTATATATTTAACTATAATAAATAAAAGATATATTAAAACTAATAAATTTCAATTACTAAATTTTAATATTTAAATAATAGTTGATATAAATTTTATTATGAACTAAGATTGTCTTTTTACTTATTTTATATTTTTTAAATAGTTGAAACGTTAATTTAATTAGTTTATTGGTTATCAACTATAAATTATTAACCATTAGTTATAAACTATAGAGAAATGTTATCAACATGATCCTTCTAACACTCACTCTTATTAGATGAAACATATGTGAGGCTCGTTATTTTATGTGTGATCCATTTTAAAAACGTGAGACTCATAAATGTTTTACATGTTAAAAATGTAAATGTTAGAAAGAGAATGTAGAGATCATTCATTTAAACTATAAAGCTATTTTTACTAAAAGAGTACTCTACGTTAAGAGATTAATTTTGCTTAGATTTATGAAACCAAAATAGTGTATGCATAATGACTACGTCAAAAGTGTGATTCATCAGTACTTCACTTTGTTTTTTCAACACACACAAGTGCTAGCCTCGTGTGACAATAGAAGAGAAGAAAAGTATGCTTTCAAGTTTCAAAGGTGTCATAAATAATGGAAGGCTGACTCAGAAACAAACACAACATATCTTGCTGTCTGTCACCCAACTACGACCCACTCATAGTTAAGCACTCATCAATCAAAACATTATAGAAATAGAAATAGAAAATGGTAGCAAAAGCCAAACACAGCACAAAAAACGCGTTCAAACTAGTTATGGGTTGAACTTCCACTCCCTTTTCTCATGTGGTCCCTAATCTAATCTATTGGATTTGGCTCCATTGCTTCTGTTCTGTACTCTTTCACAGTTCCACTTTCCAATATTTATTTATTAGATTTAATTACAAGAGAAAGTCAGATACAAACGCAAATAAAATTAAGGTTATGTTAACTTGTGTATTTAAGGAACAAATTAAAGAGGTTAAAATGGAAATTAAAAATAAATTTTATATTAAAATATAAATTTTGAAAAATTTAAGATATTGATGCACAATTTCCAAACAAAAAATAACTTTTACATTTAGCTTATTAACAAGGGTACAAGTTAACATTTCCCATAAAATTATTTGAGCGCACACATAATAATAAAGAAAATTAAATGATAAATAAATTAAAAAAAAACATTTGTATGAGTGTGCCCAAATCTTTTATATTTGTCTTTAAAATACATTTTTTAGTATATTTTTTTTTCTTTTTAAGTTTATTAATAAGTACCTTTTGTTAACATGACCTTCAAAATAAATGTTACAAAAACTGATTTCAATATGACAAGTTAATCTTGGAGGGGCAAATAATACATCAAAGACCAAAAGTAAAATATATTTGCAATGACTAAAAACAAAAACAAAACTTGCATGGATTAAACATAAAATTGATATATTTACTGAAATTAAAAACATATTTAAAAGTCCAAAGTCCAAACAAGTGCAAAATACAATAAAACCCCCCAAAAAAAAATCAACAAAACTCCTAAGCACCCTAGAGTAGACACTAGGATGGTGTACCTATCGCTAATTTAAATCACAGTGCCCCGAATTAAATTTACTAACTTTTCAAAAACGTTCTTTCCATGCAAACACAAACCTTCAAATTGATGAGCATGAGCCAAATCAACATCAGGGAATGCATTTCTACTAAAACTAAAATGGACAAAAATAAAGTAGACATAAAACATTTTCTTTCGCACTACACCCATTACACGCATGTTACCATTTCGATTATGAGATATCTCTCCTCACCAAATTATCCTTAGTGAGAAATTTTTAATTTTATATGAACAAACATAAAAAGCTTATGAATGTATCAATTTTTTTTATCAACTATCAAACTTGACTTGGGAAAAAATCAACTATCAAAATTTAATTACTTCATTTGGAATACTCAATTTTGTTAGGAGAAGAGAACTGACTAAATGCGGCCAACTAGATTTTTTTATAGAGATTAGTCACCGACAAAGTTGTTAGATATTTCACTTCAATAATATGGTTAAAAAATGTTCAATTTTAAATGAATAAATGCAACGAGTTAAATAATGTTTAAAAGCTAAGGGGTAGGGATATTAACATAAACAATCCACACTTGTGACGGTGTTTTTTTAGGGAACTTATGATGGTGTTTCTCTTTACAACCATTTTTTTTGTTATGAATCAGATATCATTGACACACAATGATTCTTCGAGTTGAATAAGACTACATTTCGACGTAGTGGCAGAGCTTAAGGAACTTTGGAGGGCCGCGCCCCATCCAGTCTATCAATATTGTATCATGTGACAAATTTTACACATTGTCATAGTGAAATGCTAAAAAAAAATTAACAAAGTGACATGCTATGTTTAGAATGAAGAGCATGGCGATGAGTTTGAGTTGATATATTTTGTAACTTCTTTATATTTCCTTGCTAGTGTTCACCACTTGACCAATTTTGACTCATTCAAATAATTTGTTTTGGTCCTCCTACAAAATCATGTGAAGCTACTCCACTAATTGGCGGCAAATATTTCTCTCAAATGGTTTTTTTTTAAAGAAATATTTCTCTCAAATGTTTTATACTTAATGTTAACTATTGTTTCCCTAAATAGTTCCAAAACTATTTTTAGTAAATTAAATGAGAGTAGTAAAAATCTCTATAATGAAATGCAGCAGTGGACAGTACTTACTTATTTTTGTGACGAAATTAGAAAGTGGTTACTTTACTTGTTCTGTTGGTGTAGAAAAAAAAGTAGTTACTTGTTCTGTTTAAAAAGGAAGGGAAAACACCAGTCATTTTCACACAAATATTTCATGACAACACAAATTCAGAATTTTATTTTCTTCAGGATGTTAACTTTCTTGCTAAAGCCAGTATAACTATATTCTATTCTATTGCACCGTATACCTGCTAGACTTTTACATATTACTATGATTTATGCATGTATAAATGCTGAAGTGAATCACCACTTTAATCTTTGACATTTTATTGGTTCAGTAATTTAGTTCTCTAAATTTATGAAATGAAATCAGTTTTTGAAATTAAAAAATTAGACTCTCCTCATTTAGAAGCAATTTATTTTTTCTCCAAATGAGGTTTATAATTATGGACAGTGGGAGTATAAGGAAGATACACGATTTTTATCTATATTAGAGCCAATTGAAAATTAATACATATTCGTTGATTCGCTCATTCAATAATATTCATCAAGAAAGTAAATAAGAAATATATTTGGATATATATCTTGATCATCCTTTATGGAAATTATTTCAAAACCAACATTGATGGATCTTTCAAACTAAGCTTGATGCTTAGATTGGCATGAGATAACCTAGGGAGGGTCTCGGTCGACTCATTTTAGATCTTCAACCCTCACTGTTGGACACTTCGTGTATATTTGAAATTACAATAAGTTTGACAAAATCACGGTAATATTGTAATTTTATTGAAACTCTAAAGTGTAGTTATTGTAAAATCAAACTCACTTCAAACACAAACTTCCACTTGCAAAATCAAGCTCACTTATCGGATATGTTTCACTTGTTCTCCATGTTTGCTCTTTTTGGATGGGGTCTATCCAAAAATAAGGATTGACGATGGTTTGACATTCGGTGGTTTGGTTACTTTGGAGGTTGCAAAATGAGGTTATCTTACTCTTATTGGAATAAAATATAAGTAAAAGTGGTAGTTGAAAAATCAATACATATAGTTAAAAATTTAGTCCATATACATCAACTTTTCACTTATTGTTTTTGTTTATATTTTATTCTAAAAGGAATACGAAAGAAGCTGGTGTTGAGCAATCGATGAATCTTATAAAAATAATTCTTTTGAAAGTGGTTATTGGGCAAGTCATGGGACCCTCATGTACTTTTTATGAGTGAATAGTGAAATCATCTCCATGTGGCATTTGTTGGACTTTTGGTGGATACCTCTCTCTTCTTCGTTTTTGTGTGGACATGTGTTTATTTTTAGGGTACTTCATTTTCTCTTGTATTCACCTTTTTATTTTGGAAAATGTGAACGAAGATTTTAAAGACATAAGTTAAGAAAATCAATATAGTATTGTGCTTTTAAAAACATAAGTTAAGAAAATCAATATAGTATTGTGCTTTTAGAAAGTGTGTATTAAACTTTCTCAAAATTTTAGATTGCAAAAAAAAAAGTTTAAAAATGGTTAGTTTCAATATAAATTTTCTACATGATTTTTAGATTTTTGGGAATCTCTCGTCTTTTTTTCGTTTTCCTTTTTGCCTAGGTGGTTAGCATTTATTTTATTTTTTTTGGATTTTTTTAAGAATAAAAAATGGTATATATTAACAACGACAGTGGAACCTCTTTAACATAAAGTGTACTAAAAAGACATCTTCAAGATACAATCATGTAATTACAAGAACAACGATTAGCCGATACCCAAGCATAACAATAGGCCCGACCATCATCTTTGACAACCATACACAAAAGTGGCATTATTAGCCTTCAACCACCAGTAAAAATTATACTTAACTTTATCCATAAGAATTATCCATAAAATGGGTCCGACCGTCATCTTTGACAACCATACACAAAAGTGGTGTTATTAGCCTTCAACCACCAGTAAGAATTATACTTAACTTTATCCATAAGTTTTATGATGGGAGTTTGAATATTATTAAAGAACTTGTTATTACATTCATTCCAAACTAGTCAAACGCAAAGCAGACATAAAAGTTGAAGAAAAGATCGTTGAGCTTTCGAACCAACCACCTAGATAATGAGTAAACTGAATAAAATGATCACGAAGACTATGAGGATCTACTCCTGAAACACCAATCCAAGACCTGACATGCTGCCACAAGGAGCCAGACATGTCGCAATGAAGAGACAAATGAGATGCAGATTCGGCCTGCCCACAACCTGCCACACATAAGCTTGCCTCGGCTGAGATGATGTTGCGGTTCAATAAATTGACTTTTGTCGGCAGCCTGTCATGCATCAATCTCCAAGCAAGAATAGAGGCCTTCAAGGGTACCTGTTTATGCCAAATGAGGTCTTCCGTGACATCAACAATAGGAGAAACATGAGAAGTGAGAAGCTGATAAGCTCCACACACTGTATAACCCCATTGAATGTCAGCTGTCACTGCCACTTGTCAGATACGTTAGGTTGCAAAACAATATTGTTAAGTAAATGCCTACACTCTGGTACCAACTCCTCCTCCCAAACTCACAACCTTCTCCTCCAACTCTATGCCTCGCCCCCTCCTCCCATCATAGAGAGAACATAGTTGTCACCGTACTCGACTTATTTGCCGCTAAATCAAATAAGCGACTAAACCTCCTACAAAAAGGGACCTCACCAAACCACCTATCACACCAAAATAAAGTGTATGTTCCGTCCCCTACCTTTCGCGACATTCTCTCTAAAAACCGGTCACCCTCAACCTCGCCTACGACATACCTAATCTTCCCTCCACCAAAAAGAAACACTCCAGCCCCAACCTCCAACTTCACTGCCTCCTCGCCATACCTCGCAACCAACACCTTGTACCATAAACCTCCTCTATCAACCAACAACCTCCAACACCACTTTCCTATCAATGCAAAATTTAACTCCCTCAACTGCCTCATCCCCAAACCTCCATGCTCTTTTCGTAAACAAATAGTATTCTAAGCGATCCACGGTATTTTCCTATTATCCTCACTCTTCCCAAAATAAATTTTTTAAATTTTTTTGGATATTATTTTGTTGGGTTGGAGTACTCATTTTATTCATTTGTTTGATAAATTATATGTCATTCGAATAAAAATCTAGGTCATATGCAAGAATATGTACCCGTGCAAATTCAAATACCCTTCAGTCCTTCTTTTGTTATTCTAAGATGTTAGTTTTCTCATTTAATTGGTTTGCAGGCTTTGCAATCATTTTTTATTATAAAAAGATAGAATAATAACAAAGTTTATGTATGCAAATTCTGTCAAAAAAGTGTTCGAAAATTATTTTTCTAAAAGTTATAGATATATTTCTGTCAAATAAATCATAGATTTTTTTTTATCATAAATAAGTTATAGATATAGTAGTTCATAATCGTTCACCAATTTTTTTTTCGAAGAGTAACCGTTCACCAATTTTTAAAAGTTAGTTTGTTTTACAATTGACTAAAATGTACATATTTGTCTTTCAATAAGGGAATAGTAGTTTTTTTTAGAACATTGTAATTTAAATTTCTCACAAGAAAGCTGAATGATGTGATTTATATATCTACTCAAAGGAGATATTTATAAATCATCATTCGGTTACCTTCTTTTTATAAATTTGGACCTCTAAGTTCATCAGTAATTTCTAATTAATCCGTCGAACTAATTTCTTTTAATCAAATAAGCAAACTTTTAGAATTTGTCCTTTTGAATAATTTGTACGGAGTCCCTACATTTAGGATCTACTTACAAATTATTTTAAGTATTATAGACTTGATTGAGAATGTTTTAGTCTAATAATATAATTATTGAACTATTGAAAAGTTCCAAGAATGCAACTATACATTTTTTAGTTTAAAAACATATTTGAAATTTGAAATCTCCCTCATTTTGAGGACAGAGAGTGCAATTAAATTATATGGAAATAAGGCACATTAGTATCTTCTACATCGTCTTCTAAAAGAATATCAAAACATGAAATTGACCTCGAATATGTGGTCTAATGATTCAACGGTTGAAACATAAAAAGAGTTTAAGAAGGAGGTTTAAAGTTCGATCCCTGCTGCTAAGATTTTCCCTTCGCCTCTAACATATAAACTAACAACTAAAATTTATCTATATAAAAAATTAAATCTACTAAAATGTAATCAAAACCATTCAAATAGTGATCATTATGGGCTAATATGTCAACACGCAAATTAGCTTCACGAAACACATAACATATGCTCTTCAAGTAGACTAAAAAGAGAAATGACATGTTGAAAGTTGAGGTTGAACAAACATGCATTTGGGAAAATCATCAATCATAATTCTTTGTTTCCATCAATGCAAGTTAATCACTTATAAAAAAAAATAAAGCATCTTAACTATCAATGAGAAAAATTAAGAAATAATATTTTATTTTATTTTTTGACTCAAGAAAGAATATTTTATTAAATATAGTATTTTTCAAGGGATATTAAATATAGTATTTTTTTAGGGGAATTAAATATAGTATTTCTTACATATCATAATAGAATATTAATTTTGTCAAGAAAGAAATCAATAAAATATCAATTTTATCATAAAGGGTTGGAAGTACCTTTCCAAGAGTGAGAATTTGCTCTAGTCAAAAAAGGAGAGTGAGTATTTGTTTAACAATAAAAATCAATTCAAAAAAGAAAGGAAAAAACAAGCAAACTAATCGAAGCATCATATGATATTTTCAAATAGATACTTTAGACTAAAAATAATTTAATTTTTTTTTAATTCTATTAAACTCTTAAACGACGCATATATTTAACCACCTATTATCAATTAGGCCTTTGTATTATTTTTTTTTTAGGATTAGGCCTTTGTATTTTAACAACTCAATTTTATCATTATATTTAATCTCTTAATATTAATATAGCCTTTATCATAAGCAAGATAGAGAGGGAAAAAAAAACATATATGAGTATGAGATAGAGTTATTATAAAAATTGTTATACAAATATCATTTCTTTATATAAGATCAAACAACGGATGCAACATTATTAAACATCCGAGAAAGAATTTTACCACTCATTAGAATAGCATTGAGTTCGATATATTAATCTATAAAGTTGCGTGCAAAAATGTGACAAGTGTGCGAAAATCATCCGTTGAGCCTTGAGGCTCCCATGGAAAAATGATGGGTGGGGCCCACATGAACATTTGCATTTGAATCTGAATTTGAGTTTGATTTACATTTCATTTGGGAAGAAGATAGAGACATTAAGCAAACGCTGCTGCCTGTGGGTCCCACTCTTTACCACTAGCATTGAATAATTGACTTTGACCAAAGAGAAAGAAAGAAAGAGGAAGGAAAGAAAAGTCACACTTTCCTATCTTCTTCCTTTGCTTTTGTTGCTCTTCACCTTACAAATAAAAACCCCTTTCTCATCATTCTCTCACTCATTCATCATATCTCTCTCAATCCAACTCTTCTCCATTTTCTTCTATACTCTCTCACTTCAAACATCAACAACAAAAACAAAAGCTTATTCAAGTGCTGTCTTATACTTCATCTCTACTAATCTAAAGGTATGTTTTTTAATCTTTTCATGTTTCAGTAACTTATAAAGTTATGTTTTTGTCTGATCTTAGGTTGTTTTTGGTGGGATTGAGGAAAACTATTTTGTGGGCTACTTATGCAAATCAAAGTTTCAATCTTTTGATTTTTTTTTGTTTGATCTTAGGTTGTTTTTTATGGGTTTTGAGAAAAATATTTTGTGGGTCTGTTTTTAGGTAGATCAAAGTTTCAAACTTTTGTTTTAGATTTAGGTTGTTACTTGTTTTTGCACTCATTTTGTTTTGTAACCATGATTGGTTTTGGAATACCAAGGTGTTGTCTTGGTTAGTTGAAAATATTATTATGGATCTATTATTTTTGGGATTTGAAGCAAGGTTGTTGTTTTAGATATTGATGGAAGTGGGAAATTTTGATTATTTTTGTTGAGCTGTGTGAATATTAAATTTTTTGAGTTGAAAGTTGTATTGATTATGTGCTGGTTTATTGTGCAGGATTTGGATTATGTGCAGTGGTTCAAAAAGTAAACTTTCTTCAGCAGACTGTGCCATGGAGGATAAGCTTCAAAAGGGTATCCACAACTCCTCAATCTTGCTTGAATTGTCTGCATCTGATGATTTTGATGCTTTCAAGAGAGAAGTAGATGAGAAGGGTTTGGATGTGAATGAGGAAGGCTTTTGGTATGGTAGAAGAATTGGATCGAAGAAGATGGAATCCGAAAAGAGGACTCCTCTCATGATTGCTTCCTTGTTTGGAAGCACTAGAGTGGTTGAGTATATTGTTTTGACAGGGAAGGTTGATGTCAACGGAGTTTGTGGTTCGGATATGGCCACTGCTCTTCATTGCGCTGTTGCTGGTGGTTCTGAGTTTTCGCTTGAGGTTGTCAAGCTCTTGCTTGATGCTGGAGCAGATGCTGATTGTCTTGATGCAAGTGGAAACAAACCGGTTGATCTGATTGCACCGGCCTTTAATTCGTCGTCCAAATCGCGTAGGAAGGTCTTGGAGATGTTTTTGAGAGGTGAGGTAAGTGCTGAACTCATCCAAGGGGAAATGGATGCTCCTTTCTCGTTGAAAAAAGAAGGTGGTGATAAGAAAGAGTTTCCTATTGATATATCGTTGCCGGACATAAACAATGGTGTATATGGATCAGATGAGTTTAGGATGTACAGTTTCAAGGTGAAGCCATGCTCGAGGGCTTACTCTCACGATTGGACCGAGTGTCCCTTCGTTCATCCAGGTGAGAATGCAAGGAGGAGAGACCCAAGGAAATACCCTTACAGCTGTGTTCCCTGCCCAGAGTTTCGCAAAGGGTCTTGCCAGAAAGGGGATTCTTGCGAGTATGCACATGGTGTTTTCGAGTCATGGCTACATCCCGCACAATACCGAACAAGGCTTTGCAAGGACGAGACTGGCTGCAATAGAAAAGTCTGCTTCTTTGCTCACAGACCCGAAGAGCTGCGCCCTGTGTATGCTTCCACTGGGTCAGCTATGCCTTCACCAAAGTCCTATTCAGCTAGTGGAATCGACATGACATCGATGAGTCCGTTGTCTCTTAGCTCCTCATCTCTGCCTATGTCAACTGTTTCAACACCACCCATGTCTCCCTTGGCAGGTTCATCATCTCCCAAGAGTGGAAACATGTGGCAGAACAAATTAAACCTCACTCCACCATCGTTGCAGCTCCCAGGTAGCCGGTTGAAGAGTGCTTTGAGTGCAAGGGATCTCGATCTTGAGATGGAACTGCTTGGTCTGGATAGTCCTCGTCGTCAACAGCAGCAGCAACAACAACAGCAATTGATTGAAGAGATTGCCAGAATCTCTTCCCCATCTTTCAGGAACAGCGAATTCAACAGGATTGCTGATTTGAATCCTACTAACCTTGATGACCTATTAGCATCAGCTGATCCTAACTTACTATCTCAACTACATGGACTTTCCATGCAACCTTCAACACCCACACAGCAAATGCATTCTCCAAGTGCAATGCAGATGCGCCAAAACATGAACATGGGCCAAAACATGAACCACCTTCGTGCAAGTTATCCATCAAACAACATGCCTTCCTCTCCAGTGAGGAAGCCCTCACCATATGGATTTGATTCATCGGCCGCCGTAGCAGCTGCCGTGATGAATTCCAGGTCTGCTGCCTTTGCAAAGCAGCGCAGCCAAAGTTTCATTGACCGTGGCGCTGCAACTCACCATCTTGGACTTTCTCCGCCTTCCAACCCTTCCTGCAGGGTGTCGTCCGGCCTTTCAGATTGGGGTTCCCCCACTGGGAAACTTGATTGGGGTGTAAACGGTGACGAGCTGAACAAGCTGAGGAAATCTGCTTCTTTTGGTTTCAGAAATAATGGACCAGCAGCACCAACTGCATCCCAACATGCTGAACCTGATGTTTCATGGGTTAATTCATTGGTTAAGGATGTTCCATCTGAGAATTCAGGCATATATGGTGCCGAGAATATGCGGCAGCTGCAGCAATATGATCTGAGTCGAGACGTGCTTCCACCATGGGTGGAGCAGATGTACAAAGAGCAGGAGCAGATGGTAGCATGAATGTGAAATGCAGCCATGTCAAAGCTTCTTGGTTTTCCTGACAAAGTTTTATTTATTTATTTTATTAATTAATTTGAACTGTTATTACTATCCAACATTTACATATAGTATAGTTAGAATCAAAGAACAAAGTTCAGGTTAATATTCCAGAGTTTGAAGATTTCCAACTTCACTAGATCAGGAAATGACTTGGAGAAATATTGGATGAAGCAATCATGCTGAATTTTTTATTGTATTATATAATTTATTGCCCCTCTTTTCTTTAGTGGGTCAATGTATTTTCTTTAGCACAAGAGAACAAAGTATTTGTCATCGATTAATCAGCACATTTTTTTTTAGAATATATTGTTGTGTCTTTTAAACTATATTGTTGTCCATGGTTATCCATTATTGTGAAAGTATTCTTTGGGCATCTAATAATATTTGTTTAATTGCAATCCTTAAGGTTATGATTAGGCTATTTGTGCTGTTTTTATACAAACACAACCATAATGGAATAAAAAAGTAGTTACATGCAACAGCAAAAATAGAAAAACTTAGTTAGTTTGAATAGATGCCCACCGGCAATGATGATTGATGAGTAACGTATTCAATCTAACTTATTCTAATGTTTTTTTCTTGATAAGAACTTGTTCCTATTTTAATCTTATATAACAATTTGGATATTAAATTTTGGCAAATTAAAGTATCTTTTGCGCAATTGTATAGACTAATTAATCTTTGAGATAATTGAAATGTTTTAAATTACACATCGGTCAGGGATCAAACTTGGACAAAATGGTTAAGAAATCTAAGTATCTATCATTTATGTCACTACAATTTAAATTTACACCTTAGATGTTGCATGTTTCAGTAGCCAAGTCGTGCAACTGTTTAAAATAAGAGGTCCATGCCATAGAGGCGTGCCATAGACCCCAAACAATGTCTTATACAAGAGGAATGACTTTTCCTAGATCCTATCTAGCCCCACAACCCCGCTCCTGTCCCACCTTACACCTTTTTATCAAGTATTCCAACCTCATATTTCCCATCTCTTTCCATCTCTCTACCATCAATCTTCTCTGCAACCAGACAGTTTTATAACATGTGGAGAAGTGATGGAGACAAGTCATAGTTGTAAATTGAAATGTAACACGTAACTAAACATTGGCAATGTCACTACTCATGATAATACTTGAGTGACATTGTGGTTGGTGATATTGGTAACATTGATCAACCACAATGTTACAAGTGTGTAAAGAAACAAAAAAATATTGTGAAAGAGAAAGAAAAAAGACACTTGTGACATTGTGGTTGACCAATGTCACAATGTCACCAACCATAATGTCACCTAAGTGCTACCCCACCAGTAAATGTGTAGTAACTTTTTCTATGTCATCTTTCACCAGTATACGAGCCAATAATAATTGAAATTTGATGCAAATATGGCTTACGTTAATCCTAAAACTAGTATTCCTAGTCATCTTTCACTAGTATTCCTTGATCCTAAAAGAAGTTTATTCATAAATTTTCACTCTAGTCAATTTAATCCTTAAACTATTTAAAATCAATTAAAATATGAGGAATGCTAGCAACACACTTTCTAACACACTTTTTAACACATTTTCTTTGATTGGTTAAAATTCACATGGGTCCCACCAAATCATGTGGGTCCTATATACTTTTTGTGGATCTCATGTGAATTTTAACCAATCAAAGAGAGTGTGTTGAAAAGTGTGTGTTAGAAGGTGTGTTGCTAGCATTTCTCTTAAAATATCCCTAAATTGTTTTCTCATCTCGAGTAACAATTAGTTCTCAAATTAACAAAATTGGTTGTTTTTTTATAATAGTTTAGGAATTAAATTAATATACTTTCCGTAGTCTGCGTAAAAAAAAAAAAAAACTTTTTAATTGATTTATTGTCAATTTTTTTTTTGATTTAATAGTTTATAGTATACTAAATTGTTGAGATAATGATAATTTAAGAATTAAATTGACCTTTTTAAAGTAAAAACGAGATGTAAAGCCCGAAGAAAAGCACCCCATAAGAAATAGCTTCTATTGCAATCTAAAACAAACATGCATTAAATTAGGTTATATCTTTAGGGTTTGTCTAACATGTGTAATATTACACAAATACTTAACATCTAAGATAGTCGGCAAGATTACTTGTTAATTAAGATAATTTTTTTTTTGAGAGAGTTAAATTAGTCCACTCAAATTGATAGTGAAGAGAATCAAATCACACTAAGGTCTCAAACCAATACCACTGGACCAAACCAAGTAGGTTTATTATTAATAAAATTTTAAAAAATGGTTTATTTTTTATCTTTTAATTAAATTAATTCAATATTTCAAAATTAGATAATTATGAATGGATAGATAAAATTTAATGAAATATAGTCACTGTTAGGACCCATTTAATAATTTTTTTGAGATGTTAGATTAAAAATATTGAATGTTTATTAAGTATTAATTATAAAACGAGTAACACATACTATCAAGACCCATTTATACACCTAAATAGAGTGTTGTATTGTGAATGATCTAATCTTTGAGCATTCATGTTTCATAGATATGTAATAAAAAAATGGTACAAAAATATGTAATAATTTAATAATAAACATTCATATATATTAGAAAAACATGAGAAAGTATCAAATAATTCTAAAATCGGACGAAATCTACTTAATGAGATCTATTTCAACAATTGAATCATTTCCCTTATTTTATATTTTGCAAAAAAATATTGAATGTGTAGCTTGAGTAAAAGAACAAAGTTCAGGTTAATCTTCCACAGATTTGAAGAATTCCAACTTCTTGATCAGGAATGACTTGGAAAAACATTGGATGAAACAATCGTGCTGAATTTTTTAGTTTATTATACAATTTATTGCCCCTCTTTTCTTTAGTGGGTCAATGTATTTTCTTTAGCACATGAGAACAAAGTATTGTCATCGATTAATTAGCACATTTTTTAAAAATATATTGTTGTGTGGTTATCCATTATTGTGAAAGTATTCTTTGGGAATCTAATTTGTTTAATTGCAATCCTTGTGGTTATGATTAGGTTTCGTGCTGTTTTTATATATAAACACAAATATAATAAAGTGTTACATGCAACAACAAAAATAGAAAAACTTCGTTAGAGTGAATGGATGCGCGCCGGCAATGATGAGTAGCTTATTCAATTTTTTTATGGGTTTGTCTAACATGTGCAACTTGGCTTGCACATGTTAAAACAACTAATAGTAGCAATTTTTTTTTAGAAAACAACAATTATTTATTCAAAAATTTTATATTTAATATTAAGTGTACAAGTTTCAATACAAAATTTCTATTTTAAATTTCTTAACATGTGCAAATTTGCATATGATAAAAAAAACCTTTTTTTATATGAACAATTCATATTATTTATTATTTTTACGAATCAAGATATCTTCCATGTAATCATATCGCTAATCATTTAAAGTAACTAAAATATTTTTTCATACGCATCGATCAAGCAAACTCTAAATCATGATTAAGATATTCAAGTATTAACCAATGAACAACATGATAAAGAGATTGAAGTATCAACCAATAACAATTATATTTGAACATTTTAAAATTCTCTACACTTATTCAACATCTTATTTTCTCTTTGTTTCTATCTTCTTATTACATAGTCAATCTATTAAGCATATTGCTTTCAAGGTGTCTAACAACCATTTTTCTTATATACTTTGTTCTTTTTTGACAGATTTTTCGCATTTCCCCCTTTAAGTTTCATGTTTGTTTTCAGATATGACCTATCTGAAACCTTAGAAACTTAAAGGATCTATCTGAAATCTTAGAAACTTAAAAAACCTATCTGAAACAAACTCAAAACTTAAAGAATCCAAGGAGGTATTTAACCTTTTTTTTTTATAGACAAAGGTTAATTCTTAATATATTGTTAAAGAGGAGGAGAAAATGTTAGCAGCAAAGATCGAACACTGAATCATGCTTTTAAACTTCTTCAATTCACGATCCTTTAACCATCGGACTACACCTTCGACGAAGCCGTTCTACTCTTAACAACTTCTGGTTTTATATTTTTTTCTCCATTATACATATAATATGCCAGACCCCAAACAATGTCTAGGAGAAATGACTTTTTGTCGATCCAATCTGCCCCAGCCCCACACCCCCACCTCACCTTCATCTTTCCCTTCTCTTTTTCTCTCTTAAACATCAACATTCTCTACTACCCGACAGTTTTATAACGTGTGGAAAATATCCGCTGAAGTGATGGAGACAAGTCATAAATGTAAATTGAAATGAAAGAGTTTAAAAAATGGTCCAGAACTTAATCTTGGCAAAGTCACCAGTAATCGTGTGCGTCATCTTTACAGATTTGGTTGAAAATAATTTAAAGAATATACAATGTCCGTATATATTAGTTTTACATTTTGAAAAATTCATTATTTTGCCTCATCTCACTCTAAAATTGTAACTACATGTCTACATCTTAAAAGTCATTATTTTGAAATGTTTACAAGTTATATGACGTGATAAAACAAATGACTCATATTACAATGACCTTGTATGCCATTAAACTCATTTTTTTTTTTATAGAGGAAATGACAAAGCCATTAAACTCATTTGAGAATGTGTATGAATCGATATCAGCAGAGTCAGCCCAACATATCAAGAGGCCTAAAGCAAATTTTATAATGAGGCCTTCTAAATTTTTAAAAAAATAATACAATGCTTATTAAAAGCATAATAATTCAAATTTTGTTGTTGAATCTAAGATTTGACCTTAGAACCAAAAGGATTTAAGGCCTTAAAATTTACCAACTAAGCTAAACAAATATTGATTGTTAATATGTGATATTACATGCTTATAACTAAATTAATTTATTTTGAGGCCTTTTTTTAACTCAAAATCTTAAGGCCTAAAACCCTTGCTTGGGTGGCTTGACCCTTAGACCAGCCGTGGATATCAGTTGAAATTAGATGCAAAATTCCTTAATTCAATTGTTTTTTTGTATTATATTTTGGAGCTCTTGGAATCTCATTTAGTTGAAGGAGCCTCAACTGGGTTGCTTTAGAAAAAATGACATTATGTTTTAGTTCATGGCAAATTTTCGTTAAAATGAAAGAGGGCTAAAGCTCCACAAAAAACTACCCTATGGGAAAGAGCTTCTATTCTATTGCGGGTAAAGATCCTCTCCATTTAATATAATAAATGGAAGATGCAGTTTGGAGAGAGATAGACACATAAAATAGATAATAAGTCCTACTATTAAGTGGATTCCACCATCATTAATTACTTTTTAGTTTTTCGAAATTCTTGTGTTTATATCTCTCAAAATGGATGAAATGGAAAGAATAATAAATGGAGAGGATCTTAACTCAACTCTTCTATTGCAGTCTAAAGCAAACATGCATTCAGTTACGTTATATCTTCTTAATGATCATGTAAAAACATCGAAAGATTAGTCTCGGTTAACCTAAAAAAAAGACATGGAAAATATAAAATAATTCTAAATCGTACGAAATCTAGTTAATGAGATTTATTTCAACAATTGAATCATTTTATATTTCGAATCAGAATATGTTATTTCAACATTCTGCTATGTGATAAATTCATAAAATTCGTATCTCAACAATTTACTTTCATGTAAACTACCAAAAAAGAAACATGGCCATAATTTGACCAATAAATGATTGTTAATTATAGTCTATCCTTAGAAATATTACTGATATTCTCGGTCCTTTGTAATTATTAAGATTTAAACAGATCCCAACTTATATCTTTACATTGCGTTAAAAAAAATTACCTTTACATGCTCAACTTATTGAGGTTGATATATACAAAATAATGTGCTATACAAAGTATGACAGTAATAATAAAACTACACTAAAGATAAAAAATTACACTGACATAACCTGCCTAAAGAAGCAAATGAATCAGAGCTACCTTTCAAAACAAGTGAGGCTAAAGAGTAGATAGAATTTCAACTTCTAAAGGATTGCAACGGAACATGTCAATGAATAAAGAAATTATGCAACTTTATAGCTGCCACCATTTACGATTTTCCATTCGTCTAGCAAGTTCACTTGCCATAGAAGCAAAATCTTGTGCCCCATTCTGCAACTCTTCAGTACGATCGTTGAGCATCTGGTAAACATGACGAACAGAGATGGTTAGATGGAAACCTAATAAACAAAATTTGGAGAATTCCAGCCAAGTTTCAATAATTACTATTCTTTATTAGAAGAAAAAAAACTACTTTGATTTCACAAAGTGGTTAACTGGTCAGTTTTTGGTTATTTGGAATGATATTTTTTTCTTACTACTAAAAGTTGTAATTAAAAACACGAGAACTTTTATCATTAAAGGGTGAAAAAGTGGATTATTTTTTTTAATAGAGAGATGTGTCATGACTCTGACTCATGTAGCTTGATAAGTCAATAATTTATGGACTTCCATTGGACCTCAGTTATGATAAAGAGGAACGCAAATCTGCCATCCACTTACCTTATACATGAAAAATCTATGTCTAGAAACTTCTTAAAAATGGAGATTTGTCTTTTGGTGATTCAGGTTTTCATATTCATTAAATAATAGGAGATGAGGCCTAGATATTGTGGAAGGATAAGATTCAGGTAAAGAAGAATGGAATAGAATAACAGTCTAACCTGGAGTTTTTCTTGCCGCTCTACAAGCTTATCCCTTGCAAGTGCAGCTGCCGCCGAGGCATCCTGAAGCAAGTGATTAGGTCAAGACATTGTAAGCTAAAATGAGTAAATTACAGAATTTTCAATTCTAAGATATACCCCGGTCTTTCTATATTTAGCCTTAATTTCTTCAGTTGTTCTAGCTCTTGGTTTTGCGTCAGTGGAGGACTCCTCAAGTAACTTCTGTCTGTCTGTTCCTTCTGCTTTTTCTGCAAGGTAACCATTCATTGTTAAAAAGTTAAAATACTTTTTAAGGAGAAAAATATAATAAAATAAAGATGTACCTTTCTTGTCAATATTAATATTGATTTTCTGAGACGATAAAAAAGCCATAGGCTCATCAATTTGAATTTCATCTGCAAGAGAATGTAAACACTTTCAAATTATAAAGAATAACTGGTAGTAGGTGTTAAGCACAGCTGGCAGTAGGTGTTAAGGACAAACCTATGTCAAGTTCAAAATCATCCTGCGTATCTTCGGTACCTGGAGAAGGCTTTAAGAATGGAGGACTGGAGAAACATTTTTCTAAATTTTCCAAATAATTATTATGATCTGCTTGATTTGTATCGTGATCGGCTTTCCTTGATTTGAAATTCTTAGCTATATTAAGGAAGATAGAAGGTGCTTCCTGTGGAAACATAAGTTGAATCACAGATCCTGAAAAAATAAATGGGAAAAACAGAAGCACAACAAGCCTGAACAAACTGTACCTGTTTTTTATTTTGGTTTGGAGATAGGCTCACTGTAACATCTACTGCAGCTGCAAGAACTTCATCATGAAGACAAGGAAAAGACTCTGGAATCCTGCAATATTTTGAAAGTTCCTCTTACGTGTCAAAAATCTAATCGTTAATGAGATTACATCTAATTTTGTCACAGATTTTTTGTAGAGAAGTTATCATATTCAGCGACCGCCTTTGGGTTGTCTGGAGCTCTCTTTAATGGGAGCTATTAAATTTGCTTTGACAGTTTTTTGTCATAAGAAGTTGTGTTATGTGGAAATATTTTTTCCAATACTTAACGAATATGAAGATAGTTTGTTTTGAAAAGGCGAATAAGAAAAATAGTGATCTAAAATCTAAACTACGAGGTTAAGATTTGATGGCTAAATAAAACATACATGGCCAGAAAAGGAAGGAACAGAAAGTTACCAGAGCTCATTTTCACAGGACAACAGGGACAAGAAAGCAGCTTCATTTTCATTGACCTATAAAAAAAGGTAGCCACAGGTATGATTATAAAACCAAAAGCTATTGGAAATTAGCTTATCTGTAAGAACATGAAGAGTTATTCATGGCTCATGCGAAGCATTCTCTGCCAGTTGAAATGCTAAGGAGGGTCATGGCGTAACAGTTGGAGTTACTATCTTGCCCATGCAATATAAGGCTTTCTTTAACAGCCTAATAATCGATCTGACCTTTTATTAGATCCTGCCACGGCGTGAGCTTTATTGCACCAAGTTGTCCCCTTTATCTATTTAAATGCTTTTTGAAGGATCCAAAGCTTCATAGTGGTTTTAATGGGTTTTCATTATTTTATTTTATTTTTCTTTTGGAGAAATGGTGTTGTTAATTGTGGATTATCATGAAATAACTCTCGTAAAAGCATAAGCCGTTAATTGGAGACTCGAGAATGATTTTATATCTAACAAAACCCCCTACATAAAAGTTAAGAGCCCTTAGGACTTGATGCACAGGCCCACCTGATGAGTCAATAATGAGTCAATTATTAGTGTTTTTTATATAATATTTAAGTTTATTTTATTTAGATTCAATATGTTTTTATTTCCTTTTAGAGCTATTTTACTTCAATTGCAAATTATTTTATTTCAGGAACAAATATTCAAAAGATTGAGTCTTGAAGCAAAAGAAAGGAGAATTGGAGTTGATTCATGCAAAAAATATGAAGATCTTATACAAAAATATCTTGTGCAAAGAATTGGAAGATCTTGTACCAAAATATAGCATAGGCGCGCCCCATATTGCCCTTTTGTTGCTTTTGCTTCTTCGACAAGCTGCCTATTTTAGTATTTCTGACCTAGAGCCCATGTTTTCTTGTGCAACACTTTAGTGATTTAAATCTTGGGGCTCAAGTCAATGTTAGACTATAAATAGAGCAGCCATCTAGTTTGTAAATCATCTTTTGTTCTTGGAAATAATAAGTGACAATTGTTTCTTTGAATAAAAGTTCACCTTTATTTTATTGTTATTTTATATTCTTCTTCTTCTCTTCTATGTCTACAATGAACGTGAGTGAGTAGACTCTTCTTGTCTTGGGATTGTTGGATGAGTCTAATGACCTAATCCTAATCAAACCAAGCATCGAACCCTAATTTTATATAAATCTACTTTCTAATCTAATTTCACCGTTTTTATAATGAACCCTAATTTTATATAAATCTACTTTCTAATCTAATTTCACCGTTTTTATAATGAATTAACAAGTATCAAACTCATAAAGCGACAGCGGAGGGTTAATACTTGTTAATTCATCATCACAAATATCAAAGCGAAGCATCGAAAGAAGAAGTTTTGATATTGGAACAAGTGAAATTAGACAAGGATTGTGAAACATGAAAACAGTCTAGCAAACCTTGAGACAAATAAAGTTTCGTTCTTCAAGGATTCCAATAGCAATCAACCATGAGAATAGGCGTGGTTGTTAGAGGAACACACTCACTGAAACCGAAAGGAGATGTGATACGCTTAAGGGAAACTTATCTTTAGAAAGTAGGTCCAATATAAAGTTTTAGGTTTAGGGTTTGGTTTGTGAAGGGTTCGTCATCAAGATGAACCAATAATCCTAAGGCGCTTTTTATTATTGTTATTTTCTTTCAATTAAAAATCCAAACTTTTCAACTTAAACTCTCATCTAACCATTGTTGAAAGTCAATCAAATTCATAACTCCCTTTCGGAACGATGTCTTTATTACTACATCGGTAAACCATACACTTGCGGATTTACTACATCACCACCCTGCCTAATCTTTAAATTCAGCATTTTTTATGTTGTTTGGAATAACAAATACCAAGAATCAAACTTCTATCAAATTGGTTATAGAGGGGCTTTAATTCTCTCCGACTATCCCAAAAGTTTAAGATGTATAAGGTGAAGACTCGCGACAGTTTTAGACCTAATGAGGATAATTTCATGCAAATAGAAATATCACATTCTGTTTCAAATTTTATCCTGGTACCAGCTACAAAATGCCAGTTATTTCAGATCATTTTCAAACTTGAAAGAATGGAACACTCTTCCAGCACTGTTTCAATAGGAAAGTTCAGTTTACTAAATTTCCTGCATGATTAACTGTTCAAAAAGGTTTAAGTGAATAGATATTAGTTAAGTGATATGTACTGAACTTCAAATACTTGAGATTCGTAAAATGACATATGAAACTATGACAACAACAGACCAATCAGATAAGTTTTGGCAGCATATACTAACAAAGTAACTTCATTATAACAAGAAGAAAATATACAAACCAGAATTATTTGTCCAATTGATGAAGAACATATTGTCTTCTCCATGTCAGTCTTCAAGTTCCATCTTAGGATTGACATTAAAGAGCTTTCTCCCAACACGTCCAGAGTTGGTAAGGACCTGCTCAAAGGGACATCAAATCCACATAAGCTTATCAAGAAGAGTGAGAAGGAGAAATATAGTGAAGTAGACCATAATGTCAAAGCTAGTATGATACAAAAACAACATCAACATGCACTACAATAACTCATACAGATTCAGCGCAAGAAGGGTATGATTTATCTAATTCTCTATAAACAATCACAAAAAGAAATCATTAAATATTGCTAACGCTGACGCACCAAGATTGGGATTTAATATTGGGAAGGAAGAGAGTCCAAGTTGCAGTCAAGATTATAATATGAACTAATAAACTTCCATATATAGTTCTAATTATTTGGAGGATAGTCTTTTAGTTTGAAAAGGCCTGTCTCAGAGTTTGATTATTATTTCATTAATTTTTTTATAAGCAAATGTTAGTTGTTAGTAGTCAGAGTTTGAACACGAGATCTCATTCTCAAACTCCTTCGAGTGTCCCAACTCAACTACTTGAGCTACTCCTTGGGGACCTCTTTGCTTTACTTTTGATATCAGGGGGTTCTTGAGTAAGGAGTCTAAGATCAATGACACCTCCATCTCATAATAAAGTAAAACAAGTGAGTTCGATAATGTCTTCCCAAAATATGAATTTTCTGTTGTAGTAGTAGTCTCAACTTTGACTTGTGTATTTTCAGATTGAATGTTAGCTTGCATTCCAGCATCATTCTTCTAAAGAGAGTGTCATTGCAGTTTTTCAGCAGATCCTTGATCCAAATATTTTCCTATAATGTGCGTTGAAATTGCTTTTGACTTTACTTTTGAGCTCTCTGTCATATTAAAGACCATATTCCCTTTTTATGTATCTATCGCAACAAAGTGTGAATCCCTTGTCATAATGGATCTGACCTTTTCTTGAGCTATGCATGACTTGAATATTGTTATAAGGAATAATAGCACTCAGTCTTATAAGAATTTCACCTTAATTCAATGTCTCCAGTTTGGTACAGAACAACCAGAACAGAATCTTTGTCATCTTTTCGGAAGATAGTAGTCCAGCAGCATTCTTTTACAAGGGTTACCTTCCTTATGTACTTATTGCTACCCTGTAGTAAGGCAATTTGATTAATCGGTTGAAAGGAATAAAGTAATATTGGAAGGATAATGGACATGAAAAATGCTACCTCAATCACAAAATTCAAAGAGTGTAAGCTCAATTCACTCTCGTAGCAAAGTAAAACGAGCGAGTTCAATACTATCTGCTCAAAGTATGAATTTTCAATGGTAGTAGTAGTCTCAACTATGTCTTGTGTATTTTCAGATTGAATGTTAGCTTGTGTTCCAGAATCATTCTGCTGAGGAGAGTGGGATTGCAGTTTTTCAGCAGATATTTCAGAAGTACCATCTGGAACAACACAGCGCCGTAAGTAATTAAGTTATTTACTTGACTGATTGTAATATCTAGTTTCCTTAACCCAAACACTTGCCTATAATGTGCATTGAAATTGCATTCGAGTTTACACTTGGGCTCATTGTCCTATTACAAACCATATTCCCTGTTTCAGTATCTATCGCAACCAAGTGTGAATCCCTTGTCATAATGAACACTAGCCCCTTTGGTTTGTCAGAAATATCAGATACAGATTCCTGTGGAATGTTTAAGCTAGACGTGTCTGAAAATTTTGCATTCATAGAAACTACTGCAGATGTGGGAGATTCAGCACTTGTAAGAAACAGAAATGATGATGTAATGGTATCAAGCATGGCCACCTGCAAAGTAGATTAGAAAATAAAAGTTGGAGAGTTTAATTTAAATTGCCATTCAACAACTCGAAAAACAACAAATAAAACATTTATTTCGAAAAGAAAAGGTGTTAATGGAAGATCTTACCTGCCCATGTTCATATCCAACTACAAGCTTCCCTCCAAGATTTGCAAAATGTAGCCCACATACAGCAGAATTTTGAAGGGAAAACACTGCTTTGCAATGAGGTCCGTCCCCTTGATTCACATTATGAACTGTCACATAACATAATTACAGGTTAAAATCAGAAGTATTAGAAATGATCAAATCATTTTTCAGTATAAAGAGATTCATGAAAAGTAACTAAGATATTGTAAATAAAACTATTTGACTTTCCTATGATGATTGTAGATCACTTTCTTTTTATTGATGAAGTATACAATATCTGCATCATGATTAGATGATTACTTCCCACTTGTCTAGATTCCCATAACTCAGGGAAAGTGTTTAACACAGAAAATATTGGAGGATAGGCTTGGGGAGTTGAGGTTGGTCATTAAATGCTTTTATATTCTTTTTGTGCCAATAATATTGGGAAAAACCCAAGTCTCGCATTGGATAGATAGGACTCTTGACAAGAGTTTATAAAGAGGAGGCACTCCTCAACTTACAAGCCAAATTTGTAAGGATGAGTTAGACCAAATTTCAACAAGGTATCAGAGCCTATTGATCGGGCCACCAACCATTTATATACACGCACCAAGCCCAATAGCGTTGAGCGTGAGGGGGGGTGTTGGGAAAAACCCAAGTCCCACATAGGACTCTTGACAAGAGTTTATAAAGAGGATGCACTCCACACCTCACAAGCCGGTTTTGTAACGATGAGTTAGGTCAAATTTCAACAAATAAAAATTATAATTAATTAAATAAACCTATGACGTGATAGGAAAGGAAGACAAAGAGTTATAGCTAAAGATTCTGCCATTCCGACATTAAATGCACCATAATCTACCAAATGTACAAGGGTCTTATACAAAACATTAGATTTCCACAAATATTTCTGCAAAGTTGTGAAAAATTTATGGTGGACAAGTGGTTTTTTTTTTGTTGAAGGAATGGCGGACAAGTGGTTTGTAAGGCACTCTTTATTTATCACAACTCACAAATTAATATGCAAACTAACCATGTTTCAAAAGTTTAGGATGAGGTCAAACCCTTAAGTAAATCTAAAACGAAAGAGAAACAACTCCCCACATCAATCATTAATTGAAAAATGTCCAAATTCTGAGACACCCCTTTTAACAATTTTCTAACTTTTGCAGCCCAATTTTCTTTAGCAGATTAATATAAAACTTACTTGACACTTGAAACAAAAAAAAAGATTTTATTTGCAATTTAAACATAAAAGAAAACGAAGAAACAAAACTCTACCTTCGGTTCCATTTTCTGTCACGAAATGCAAATTTGTGTCATCTGAGCTCCTTATTAGCCCATAGAGACGAACCTACATACTCTCACTGGTTAAAATTGAGACCTTCTTAAATGAGAAGAGAATGAAATGTACTACATCACAATACAAATAACATACAACACCACTTTCATCACCAACAGCCAGATGTAGACTATCCAGGCAAAAATCCAATGCTGACACTGGAGAACTTGCATTGCCCATTTTAACATCATTTACCTGCCAATAGTCGAATTGATTCTCTGTTATGAATAGCAGCTTAAGTCTTCAATATATGAGTTTTGATTAATATATTATATATTAGAGCATCGTTCGGAGGAGAGGGGGAGACCACTAGTTAAAATGTGTATAGTATGATAAGGCTAACCTCGGGTTTTATGTCATAAACAAGTGACAAAGCAGGACATGAAGCATCCCATATCCGAGCAGATCCATCTTCGTAACCTGCTATGTATATTTGAATGAAAAGACGATCTTCTTTTAAAAGCTGACCTGGAACACCACCAATCAAAGGCCATTTTATCTCGGCACTTCTCTGATTTTGTACTGAATGCTGCTTTGCAGCTACAAGAATCTACATAGGTATCATTTCCCATTAGTGGCAAGTGGTGTTAATTGATTTTTTCGTTATCTTTTTAAAAAGGATAAAACTTAGGTAGAGTGCTATAGGCACTATTTCTACTGTTTTTCTCTAAAAAGATAGTGGAACCGTCACCAACAATTTTGAAAAAACACCCTCTTGAAAGAAAAAGAAAAACTAACTCTTTGTGAGAGGAAAAGTAAGAACAGTGCTTATGGTACTGCATCTAAGCTTCAGTCATTAAAAAAATAGTGACGTTTGTAATGCAAAAGTAACACCTAATAAAATAGTTAATGTAGGAATACAACATCAGCAAAAGAACCATGAAGTGCAACTTAAATGTAATAAAATATTAATTATGTGCTACCTCAGACAGGGCTGTAAATGACTTCACATCTTGGCATACAACATCAAGCCTTGCTGTTGTCATCTGTGGTTCAAGAGTGGGAATGACGATAGCATATTGCATTGTGGGGGAAGAAGTCTTCCTTTGTTGCTCAGACATCAAAGAAGATAAACAATTATTGTCGTAAAGATACAGTTGTCCAGGATTCGTCAATACAAATAGCATATTACAATCTCCCTCTGCATGGCAATCACTAGGCAACAAAACCATATCAGCAAAAGAACCACGAAGTGCAACATCAATACGGCCAGTGCACTTGAGACTTTCTATCCCACAAGACCAGTCAATGCTCAAAACCTGTAAACAGGAAGAAAAAAAACACACATTATAGTGACATATTATTTACTTACCAAGACCATTGACACTGTAATTTTTATATCTTAAATAGAAAAGTGAAAACTAATTGTGGCCCTAACAGTTACAGCAAATTATTTATTCTTCAATAAAAATCATAATTAATTAATAATGCACAGAGGATTTACAATGTTTGCTCGACTAGTTCATATGATCAGTTTTCTTCTTTCCTCACAAGTCAAAATACAACTTCATTTGGATGATAGGATCAGGATGTACACCTAGTGTATATAACACAATCAAAGCACCAAGAGAATGAAGATGAAGTACAGACCAAATACTGATTCTATAGAACTCATCTAGAACCATATTTCATCTATCATCTTCAACCTCCAGGAAAAAACTTTTCTAATACAAAGAAGCCACCTTACACAAAATTTTCACATTAGCATTTTTATCTCACTGAAAAAAAGACTTTTGCCTCTGGCTGATTTCCTCTTCATCTAAATTTCCTCTTAAACATTCAGAAGATGGCCTGTTGTGGCAATATTTTATGACAGTTTAAATTTGTGGCTCTCATTATTATGTTATGGCCAAAACTAAGGAAATTTGTTCTCGTTTTTGTGTAATCTCCTGTAAATGTTAATATTATCATAGATGACATGAGGCCTTTAATTATTATTATAACTAATAAAACATCAGTATCAAATAGCTATTATGTTATGAAGCTTACTGTCAGAACTTCTTCAGACCCAATTTCATTGCCACCATAGACAAAAAGTTCACCCCCACTTCTATTCAATGTTTTATTGGCACACCAGTGTAGGAGAATAATAGGGAGCCTTCTATCTGCTGATGATAAATGAAGCTTGACAACATTATTTGACATTTTTTTATCTTGATCTGTTGGAGAGTCAGCAGTAGGCAAATCCCAAAACATTATATCACCATCTACATATCCAACGACGACAACTGATCCGTCATTAGATGCCCAAGATACAGAGCTTATTTCCTTATCTTCTTCTTCATGTTCTAATTTATCATCAGAATGTTCATCCTTAGGATCATCTGAATAACTAGCCACTATCTTTCTCTTCAATTCGATGTCCTTGTGGTCCCTGATGAGAACTATTCGATCTTCTGAAGCATCCCAGAGTAACATCACACCATTCTCATATGCGACCAACAGTCTGCAAAATGATGATTTCAATTAAATCAACTAAAACAATAACAACCGCACATATTATACAAAGAGCTCAGCAACTACATGTTTCAAAAAATTATTGTTTTCACTTTTAATGCACAAAAATATAATCCTGTTGTTACTTTGTTTCCTATTTTCAAAGTTTGTATATTGTTTACTGTTTGTTGTACAAAACTTTGAAAGTGTGAAATAAAGTGAAAACAAGAGACATTTCCTTTAATTAAAATTGAAAACAAGCACACCCTTAGAACAACTATGGTTATTAAAACATTGTATTTACATAATAAGTATAATAGTGCATCTTAGATATTAAACTAGTCATAAATTAATTTTACATGTTTTCAATGTTTTAACTGTAACTGTTTAGCATAATCAACACCAAAACAAAAATAGACATTGGATTGGATCGTTTATTTCACATGGTAGCATGTCAACAATCAAAGGGCAAGATAGCTGGGTTTATCTGTATGGTGTTAAAAAAAAAATTGAAGGTCAGAATTCAGAAGAATATCCAATCAAATTTTCAAACCGTGATCCTTTTTCGACCCCACTTAGTTGGATAAGGCTTGGTTGTTGTTGTTGCAACTGTTGATCCTATGACAGGCATCCGCTGGTTTTTATTATAATTTACAGAAAATTTTGAATTATGCCAAACTGGCGTTTGTTGATAGAATTATTATTCTATACAAATTGTCAAGAGTCCCAAATTGGATGAGACATGACCTGACTGACAGTGTGTTTATAGGTGGGGGCAATCCTCACCTTACACGCCGTTTTGTAAGGTTGAATTAGGCCCAACCAAAATTCTAAGACAAATATCACAACCTAACAAGGGGTTTCCAAACCTGCTTTCTAACAGTAAGACTAAAAGTCTGGGTTCTCATTGAAATTAACAAGAAAAAGTTTGGAATGACATGCCCTGTTTATATTTTGACTGTCCAACCCTAAATCTAAAAGTCTGGTTTCTCAATTAAATTAAATTAAAACGAAAAAGTTTGGAATAACACGGTCTGTATATTAATCCATTTAACCAAATTATATCTTGGCAAATTACAGTTTCCTCCTGAGATTTTACTTATTTTATTTTTCATCCAAATTTTTTTGACTTCATTGCACTTTTGATCTCTCTAATTTTGATCATATGCTATGCTGGTCCCTCTAGTTTTGCTTAAGCCAGTCAAGTCCATCTATTTTCAAATGAAGCAAATTTGGTTTTGCGGTCACATTTTTCTACCCAAAACCCTTAAATTCTCATTTTTGTCCAAAAATATAGATGAATATGATGGGTTTAAAGGATTTAATTGGCAAAGATTTTGTGTAGAAGATGAAAATTCATGAGTTTTAAGTAGAAGAAATGTGACAACAGGACTTAATTGGAGCACTAGCAACTAAAATATAGAGAAATGAAATTTTCTCAAAAATTATTGACATCAGAGTCAGATAATAACTACAGTCTTCAATACAAGAACTAAAAATGCAATTCTTTCTGAAGTTTATTTTCAACACATAACTTCCCTAAACTACAATAAAAAATGCATTCACTGTCAATTTTAACATCAACAGTCTGAAAAAGAGATGTAGAACAAGCAAGTCAAATTTAAGTGTTGAGGCTTTCATTTGCTCATTAGGAGCAGCCAGAGATAGTTAAATTTGGTAGGACATATACTTTTTAGACCAAAACTTTAGGGGGTGGGGCTATGTGTTAGAATATTAAGCTTATGCATGAAAAGTAATAATGGGTTATACACATTTTAACTTAAAAGACCCATGAGTTATGACCCTTAGGCAAACCCATTTATAACCTATTCAACCTGCGAACATGGCTAAAATACTGTATATACTCGATAAAAAGTTAACCAAAAAGACGCATATTCATGACCATCCAACTAGCTTAGCCATGGAGATCGAAAAAATTAACCAAAATCCATGCCTAAGTTTCTTCATATAATAATAAGAAACCAATAAGAAAATCTTAATGTTTGTTCTTATCTTGCCTCTTTCCATTAGAACAAGGTTGATGAAGAACTCTGGCAACTGAAACATTATCAAGTGACATACCAACTGCTTCTGCAAAGGTGTGCAACATTTTGAGTCAAGTTAGATGTTAAACTTGGAGAAACTATATGATTTCTCAAATGAAAAGAAACTGGAAATTGACAATATGCATATGGCACATTTATCTTGTAGGAACTTACTTAACATTTATGGAGGAAATTTCATTGAAGATTATCACAAGTTTTCATAAATTAATTAGCAAAAATCTATTGCAATTTACAAAGCACTAATATGGTGCGCAATATATGAAAATAAGTACGCAAAAAATATCACCCATGTAAGAAAACATTGATAACCTAGAACTTTGAATTACTAATTGCTAGAATAGTTATAAATTAGTAATAGATGCGTGTTAATGTGTATAATCTATATTGTGTACATAGATAATTAGTGATTTAATTTAGGAGTTAACTGGAATTTTTTTTATAAATATGTCTGATTTAACTGGCCAGTCATACAGTTCCAGCCATGATATATCCGTTGCTTGATGAGTCCAAAGTAACCAAGCGGGTCCCTCTTAGTTATTCAAACGAGACACGCCCAAACATTTCTTCTGCGAAGGGAGTCTCCTCCAGAGAGGATCTCCGGTTCAAATCGGAAGTAATTCGTAACGGAAAAGGCGAATGCTCTGGGTGTTGCTAAGCTTAGGGTTAGTGACTTTGGATTCTCTGTCATTCTGGAAGACCCTATAGTTAGACTGTAAGTCAGTGCCAGCTGATTTCTTTGTGCTTTCTTTTGTTTGTTAGATTTGGCTTATCCAAATCCGGATTGTGGACCAGTTAGCTTGAGTTTGATTTAACTTCCGTGTAGCTTTGGGTCTGGCCCAGTTCTTTATTGAAGATATTATGCATTTGACCAATAAACAAAAATTCTTCTCATAGAAAGATGCACCATAGAATACAGGCATTACCCTTAAATATAGAGTGAAGACTTTGAAGCATCTTTCACTCATCAGCAACTCTTATCTACTATTTTATCATCGCAAAACCAAACAGGTTGAAGGGGGAAACGATTTCTATACCAACCCTTACTGAATCTAATCCAACATCATAGAATGTTGTGGAAAGTAAATTCTATACCAGCCCTAATACTTTTTGGTGAAGAAAAATCTTTAACCTGTTATCAAAGCCTTTTTGACCAAACCATCAAAAATTTGATTTCAATGAGATAGTATAGTAGTGGATTTGTACTTTAATTACAGCTCAAGATTAAATGATTTTCATATTTAGCAGTGTATTAATGATAAAAATAAATAGTTATATTCCAAGCAAGTGGTTATTGAACCTATATACAACAAAACATGGATATTAGCAAAATGTCAAGAAAGAGATTTGTCCCCTAATGTGCACTTTTACATAAATTCAGAAGTAATTCTAATCCTGAACTTATGACCTCTATGAATGACAGGATCACTCATGTCAAGAAAGTTGAAAGATTAAAGCAAACAAGCAACCTACACTTCTCTAATCTACAAACATGAGGCTATTTCAAAATTTGTGGTTAGAACGTTACTATCTTTGTGCATCCAAAGAAAGCTGCCTTACATTTAAATCTTAATGAGAGATTTAGATAAGAAAGTATCTCTCCCCACACCAAACTCAAACTAAAGGAAAAAGTCAACGCTTATTAAACCAGCCATTTTGGCCAGTGCAAAAAAAAGTCCTGGTTCCAACTCAAATATATAAATGAGCTATAAGAAAGAGTACTTACCTGATATAACATTTGTTGGAACATAATAAGGTAATATATTAACTTTTCTGTCTTCTGATTCAAACTTCAACACATACACCAACCCATGCTCGGTTCCAACTAACCTGGACCACAACAACAGGGCAAAAATGTTGTAGCCTCATTTATAAGGATTTCATTTGAAAGAGTAGATTGTGATGCAGATTCTAAATCATTTGAACAAGTATTTTACATGTAACTGGTGCCGTATATAATGGAGAAAGAAGTTATGATGGATTCCCACTGCAAAGCAGAAGCAATTTGCCTGTTTCTCAAATCCCAAACCTGCCATTATCATAAACATGTTGAACTGCTTAATAAATGAAACAGAGGAAAGGGCGAGAGAAACTAAAATGTAAAAAAGTTAAAAAATATTAAAACACAATCTAAGTTAAGATTCTAAGAAAGCTGATGAACACAAAAAAGGGAAAAATAATCATAAGCACATTCGAAGAGTGCCTGGTCATAGAAAGTTTAGAAGAACTTTAATAGCTTTATAAAGTACCTGTATTTCATTATTACTTGAAACGCTAGCAAGAAAACCTTGATTTTCCAAGAACTGTAAAAAAGATGTATAAGGTAAGATGCATACATGAAATTCTTCAAAAACATTTCAATTTAACATTAGGGTTCAATAAATGTTTGCTTTGGATCAACTTAAAGATGAAACACACACTCACACTCACGACGTAAACATGGACCCCAAAGACACGCACACTCAAAGAATAAACAAAAACGTTATCAGTGAAACAACCAATATAAGATCAAATGACTGATAGACATTACACTTTAGATCAAGTATCAACATAAATCCAGAAATGCAAACCTCTAAATGCTTGAAGGATGTTTGCTTAGGAGAAATCATAATCCCTTCAATATTGTCACCGCCAAATACTTTTATCCTACCATCACTACAAGAGTGAAGAAAATACAAAAGTCAATTCCTAAAGCCACTAACAATCTCAGAATGAATCTACTGTTCTCAGTTCTCTCATATCTAAGCTACTCCTCAATCATCACAATAAAGGAATGATGAAACGTTGAAAAGAAACACATTTAATGAAGCTATAAAAAATAAAAAAATACACTTAGAAATTGAAAAAAAATAAATAATGATAACTCCTTACAGTAACAAAAGAAACACTAATAACTAGTTCCAAAAGCATAGATCTCATTCTTTGAAGCACCAACACTTCTGATAGAAGGTGTGTCCAGTGTCCAACACATATCAGTGTCCGGCACTGACACACCGACACATGTGATTACATTTAATTTTGTAATATTCTAAAATTATCATGGGTGTTGACGTATCTATGTGTCAATGTTTCATAGATCTCGTTTATACTTCGCAAGTAACATGTATAAATATATTAATCAAACTTAAAAATAGAAAGTTTTCTATATAATCAATATTACACTTAGGTATCAATGGAAACGAAAATTTCCAATAATAACAAGCAATTAATAACTCACAGTGTTCCTACTGCTAATAACCGTTGAACGCGATCAAAGGCAAGAATTGACGCAGTCGATGGAACTCCATAGTGAAGAACAACTCGCGGATCGAATTTCACCGAAGAAACACTACTTTCCACCACATTCTGTTGCTGAACACCGCACAAAATTTTCAGAATTCGCATTTTCATACGAAAACACACATCATTACACTTTTCAATCAAAATCATGTTCCGTTACATTTCTTCGATAATCAACATTCATAATTATAATCACAAGAAAAATTCGAAGAAATTGAAATTTAGAAAGAGAATAGCATTCAGCTGTGAAAAATTGAGCACGTACCGTTGAAGATTGTTGCGGTGGTGATTTCTGGAAGAATCTAGAAAACATTGATGATGATGATGAAGAAGATGATCGAATTCGTGAAGAGCTTTTAGCTTTTTTGAAGTTTGCTTCTTCTGTTGGAGAAATTTGTATTTATATTCAAGTTTTGATTTTCTGTTTCGTTGAACTTCAGGTAGCGTGTGAATCACCAGTATGACGCACATGCACGGACACTACTACTTCTTATTTGATTATTTAATCAGACGGTGATGCTAGGCCGAAATGGAAGTGGATCACTGGATATGGTCATAATTTTGACCACTACTTTAAGATCAGATGGCTCAGATTAATTGTTCCCTAAATCAGTTTTAGGAATCTTTATCCTTGATTTACATATATGTGTCAGGTAATTACTATAAAAAATCTTATTTCTTTATTTAATTTTTTAATGGCAAATGTAAGAATTTTTATTCCATTGGAAGTTAATTGATGAAAAATAATTTGTATATAAAGAATTGAGTTTAAATTATTAATGAGTTTCACCAAAGATAAATTATTTAGCGGAATCTAAATTTGATTCGCATGTAGAACTATTTTTTACTGGGTTTTACTTACTCTTGTGCTTAACTTCATATCACTAGGGATCATTATCATGCGAATAAAAGGGTTAACTATTAAGAGTTAATAATTGTTTCTACTATATTGCTCATTAATTGTAAGATTAGTTACATTTGTTTCTACTGCATTAATCGAAAGCTGTAATATAGGTCCAAGCAAAAAGACATGTGAAGTTTCAACTCTGTCGAAAAGTTGTCCATAAGAAAGGTTGCATGTGATATAGGTCCAAGCATTAACCTGGTATCGTCATCAATTCTAAGAAACAACAAAGGAGTTCAGGTAAAGTCATCAAACGTTACTCCAACACTTTATGATAAAACAATTAAACATCCATTAGAACTAGTGGAGGACGTGGTGGTAGCAGACAAGACATTTGTGACATCAGATACACAAAAGAATGTTCATTTGCAGAAAAGTGTCTTTTTATTCTATAAGAAGGAAGGACATTAATTCTAAAATCATACTAATGGGATCATGGGAACACTTACTTCTCTATGTCAAATTCATGGAACTCCTACCAAACAAGATGAAAGAGAAGAATGATGTGTTCTTTCTTTCATATACAAGTCACGCTAATAGTGGTTGAAGCATTACGCTAATGACGTAAAACAAGCGTTGCATGGGTGGCAACCCATGAGATTTAAGTTTTTGAGTCAGGCTTCAATTTCTCTTTCCAATAAGTTAAAATTTCTTGTTATAAACAATTACTTTCTTTTATTGCTGCTAATCCCCATTATTATTTTTAATTTTAAATCTTTGCATTACTTATATAACCTTTCCATTTCAAGCTTAAATTGTTCGAGTCTCGGAAAGTTGTTTTAGAGCATTTGCAACAGAGGGCTAACTTACCCCCGAAGTTCAAGAGCATGATAACCATTGGGGCTTGCTACAAAAAATACTCATCATAATCACCACCTATTTTTGTATAGCATAACCGGAGACTTGAAGCCAAATATTCAATCCACTCTTCTATTATAATTCTTTCTATATTGAGTGTTCCATATAAATGCTATTTTCGCTCGAATTTGCGGTTGTTCTCTATGGACTATCGGTCAAGTTATACTATACACGAGGCAACAAAAAAAATTGTACCTTGAGCTTTTCAAGCCACCCTTATTATTATCATCGTTCGCTAACCCTTTTGAGCCTCCATGCAATAATTTCTTTTGTTGTCACTAAGTGGCGAATCATGTTACAAGTTTTGAGCCTCCATGCAATAATCCCTTTGAAATTACTGTCATCTTAAGTTTGGCGTAGGGTATCAATAGAACTTATCTATTAAAAATGAAAAAAAAACGTAGATAAAACCATATAAAAATATAGGACTGCACAAAAATAAAATCAATTGCCAAAAACAACAAAAAAATTGGTTTCTTAAAAAAATCTATCTATCTTGAAAAATGAAAGATAAAAAGTTATACATAGTACCCATCTTGTCTTGGTTTAAGGAAGGAATGATGGAAATGCTTCAATGCTTAGTAGGAATCCGCAGGTTGAAACTCTAACTCCAAATTATTTTGTTATCCTATTTTCCTAAATATATCCAACCTTAACCTAAGTCATGTTATAACCTTGAAAGACCTCAAAATGTGTATATAGTATGATCTTGAATGTATGTTTATAATTATTTCAAACTTATACATTCATGTGACGACTGGAGTGAGAAAATGTCGTGACCAACCCTACTGGCTTTATAAGATGCATATGTGTAACCTAAAAAAGTGTGTGACTGTGACTCTGTGAGTATGGACTATCTTCTCTAAGCCTACCAAGCTTGCATGGAAATGGTAAGATAGTCAAATTTGTAAATGGGACGAGATGATGATTTAAGCAACCTCTTCGAGAAGGTATGTTTTCCTTGAAAAATATGTGAAGTTTAAAATATATTTTCTTTTTGTTACTTGAGGACAAGCAACAAAAGTTTGGGGTTTTGATGACATGTCATCTTACGTTATTTTAAGCATATTTTTCAGTCAGTTTTATTTAGTTTTGATCAAAAGTGCTATGGACACTCTCTTTCTAACACTCTCTCTAACAATCATTTTCTTATTGGGTGAAACTCATGTGGGTACTACACATTGAAGATGGATCCCACGTAAAGTGGTGAGACCCACATGAGTTTCACCCAATAGGAAAGTAAGTGTTAGCGAGAGTGCTAGAAAGAGAGTGTTCCTAGCATTTCGGCAAAGCAAAATCATGCAATTCGGCAAAGCAAATCATCTTATGAGGATTTGTGAAGACAATAAATGAAGATTCAATAGGTCTCTGAAGACATTACAAAGAGGAGAAGTTCTATTTCAAGTCCCAAGATAAGTTCAATGGAAGAAAACACTAAAAAATACGGGAAAAAATGGAGATTATGCGCGAAAAGTAGTGTTGTGCGCCCTCGGGTGTACAACAATGCACCAGCGCGCCCCTAGGTGATATTTTTCCCCCGCAGGTTGGTGGGAAATTCCCAATTTTTCAACCCAAATTCACTAGGAAATCAACATATAAATACAACTCCTCTCATTCACAATTATCCATTCAAAACGAATCGGTTCAAGAGGAAGGCAGGCGCTGGGAGCTTCAAAGGAGGAGTCTTTCTCCCCAACCTTAGTCTCGAGGGTACGTTTTTATTTCTTTTGTAATTTGTCTATAGTTACCATGAGTAACTAAACCTTATTAGGTATAGTTCTAAGATGAACCTCTATTTTATTTTTTGGATTTATTTAATTTAAGTCTTTTTATTCAGTTATTTTATGAGTCATGTTTAATTTTATTATGCAAAGATCTTAATGTTTTCACATGAATTAGGGAAGCGACATACCTAAGAAAAACGGTTACTAAACCCAGAATTAGGCCGAAATCCTAATCTAAACCTTACATAGTAATTTTACTCTTTTCATCCTTGGTAAGAGGTAGAGGAAATAGGTGATGCTTGATTATAGAACTACCAAGAGAGAGTATGTTGATGTACTTCTGAGATTCATAGATGATGAAACCTTTAGGACAAATTTCGGAATCATAATTTAAGTCTATGATTCAATTACCTCAAAGAGAGTAAAATCCCAGACTACAATCTAGTGAATGTGTGCGGGAACACTTTATGACAGACAGTCCTATAACCGTATAACGTCTTAACCTACGTGTGAATCTGGTGCAACTCAACAACTGGAGGGGATAAAACCCGCAAACTCATCACTTAAATGAACATCATTTAACCATTACTTGAATAATGTTACTTAATTCCAGCAAATAGATGGAGGGGATTCAAAGAATTCTAACCACCGTTAATATTTTGCAATCAAAAACAAGTTACTACTAAACTCGCTCAATTGAATGAAGTATCTAACTTTTTTTGAATGAAGTTAGATCAGTACAAAGATAAATCAAAACAATTAAAAATACGCGAAGAAGAAGAGGATAGAGACATGAGATTAAGCAAAACGATCCACAATTTGTTGGTGCTTCACTTGCATTAAGGATTCTTCTTCTCTATTTGTTCAAAGAAAAATGCCACATTACACGCCACTTAGGCTAGCTAGACTTAATTTTTTTTTTGGTAAAATTTGCGAAAAAGATCAAAATAGATAATGACATAATTTATAAGGGATCATATTGAATTGAAACTTTTTATAGTTATGGTACCATTCTAAAATAATGAATTAAAGGTGACCAATGAAGCTTAAAATTTATTTAGACACACATAATTAAAAACAATTAGATGAGAAATATTTTTTGTTAAACCAGGTATACTTCGCGTGCATATCACTTAATTATTTTCTCTTTTAATTATTTTCAATTGTGAGTCGTGCTTGAATAAAATATCCTAACACTTCAACTCAAAATGATCAAAGTAAAATAAGAAATTAGTGAGGGGTTAAAGGTAAAGAAGGAATGCACCAAGAAAGCAATATAAATATGCACGTCAATGCACCATAAAAACTCCAATTTAAAACTTAAGGGCTCGTTTGGTGCACAAGATAGGAAGACAGGATGTGATATAACCATCTTATCCTGGTTTAATCTGTTGTTTGATACACCAACAGAAAATGATATCTTTAACCTATTTCTAATCCTATCCTACTTCCCTTTTGTTATTTTTATCCTTAGTTTTTGATGGGTTAAAATTATGCTATCATGATTAGCACTAAAATCCTTATTTTGCCCTCTTTCAATTCATCGCTCATGTTCTCTCTGCTCTCCATCCATAGACCTCTACCTCTTCCTCCATAACTCTTCAACGCTATCTCTTCTATTTGTCACGGATCTAACCCCAATTCTACCTTACAATCACGTTTTCCTCAATCTACTTAAATTTTTGTCTATTTCTTATTATCTTCTACATCCGTTTCAAAATGAGTGTCGTTTTAGTAAAAAAAAAAAAGTTTCAAAATGAATGTCACTTTCAGTTTCCAATGCAATAATAACTTTTTATTTTCAATTGTACCCTTCAATTAATACTATATACACTACTTCCAAAGTATTATTTTTTTTTAATGAAAAACAAACCAATAGTTGATTAGAACAATTTGATAAAATAACATCTCTCTTTTATTTAATTAATGAATTTCTTAATATGTGTGTAAAACCCTTAAACGACATTCATCTTAAAACGAAGAAAGTATTTTATATTCAAGTAAATTTGAAAAGAGACGAAACAGAGTATTTATGAACTTCGTATTATCTTCAATAGAAACAACAATTGGTTTGGTTTAGAGCTTGGACTGTGATTCTAAATTTTTTTAATTGATAGAACTTTTTTGTAATTGAAGAAACGATTTTGTTTTTAATTGAAAAGCCATTAATTTTTTTTTAATTGTACTTTGGAATTGAAGAAGAAGAAGACGGCACCCCTAAAACAAAGGAAGAAGACGATTGCCAATTTTTTTTTATAACTTTGTATAATTAATAATAACTTAATTATATTTAATTAAAAAAGGTTAAAATATACATAATTAATTGCAATGGTAATTTTCTCATTTAATTGTGATGTATATGGTATTATGTTTGTTATCATGTGTGCATCAAACATAAGATATGATAAATGTTTATCATATTATATCATATTTCTATCTTACCATGTGCATGAAACGAGTTTTAATAGAATAAAGTTTGAGTGGTAAAATCAATTTTAATTCAAGTGAAGTAATCTAAACAATTTGGAAAGAGGAAAATCTATGGTGTTTGTTGCTTTTTCATTTTGTTCCTTATAAAAACGCCCTAATTAATATGGATTGATATTGCCTGCCAATTCAGACATTATTAATTAATAACTAACTATATTATCCCATTTTGATCAGGCAAACAAACTAACAAAGAAGATATTAAATTAACTTGTAAAAAAACAAATTAAATTAGGCAAATAAATAAACAAAAAACATAGTGGAAGACAACAAACCCATCAGACATGTCTCCTGAATCCTCCTAATATATTCCTTTCCCTAAAAAAATCCAAACACAAGTTACAACATAAACAAAAAGTGACCCAAACTTTGAGTCATAGTTTTCAACCCTAGTTCAGGTTTTTGTTCTTCACGTCATCATCATATTCATGGCATCTTCAACTCACACTCAACATCATCAAATACTACCACAAAACCTTCATGGTGGAGGCTCCACCTCAGCACCACCACCAACACCATCAACTACCACCACCAACAACAACAACCACCTGTCAACTTCCACCGCCGCTGATGCACTCTCCCGCCTCCTCCACCGTCTCCCACCCAACCTCTCTCTCCCCACCACCCGCCGCTCCTCTCCAACCACCACCTCTCCTCCTTCTCTCTCCTTGTCATCACTCACACCAGAAAAACTCATCTCCTCCATTTCTCAACTTGGTTTTATTCAACTCAATGATCACTCGGTTTCTTCAAAACTCGCCAACTTGGCTGAGTCAGAGTCACTCAAACTCTTCAACCTTTCACATGATGAAAAAGAATCATTCTTCCCTCAAGACTGGCCTTTTGGTTATGAAGGTGACGATGAAAATGACGAAGAAAAACTCGCTGAGTCATTCCGGTTCCAGTTCGACTCGTTGTGTTCAACTGAGTCAAACCAGATAAAACCGGAATCGCTCAGGGAGTTTGCACTTACTCTTGAGAAACTGGGTTTGAATATCATTGATATGTTAATGAAGGGTTTGGGGGTTGAGAACCCGGTTGGTGATGACTCGAACCGGTTTTGTTCAATTATGTGGGTTTCTGAGAGTTTGCCAGGAAATAAACCCGGTTCAATGGGTGGTTTTTACCCGTTTATAGTGGGATTGCAATATCAGATAAGGTGTCAAAAATATTCGTTGTTGTCGGATTCAGGTGGATGGGTTTCTGTGTTGCCACACGTGGATTCTATCTTAGTCACTGTTGGTGATGTTGCTCAGGTTAGCTTATTAGATTTTTACTTATAAGATTTTTCTATGATTATTGTAAAAAAAAAAGGACAATTTTTAATGATTAACTATTGTTAGCTTTATGATTTTTGGCTATTTGGATACGATGATTAACCGAAATGATTATTTACCTAATTTTTCTTGTGCGTTGCTTTTCTAAATTAGAAATTTATTTTCTTTTAGTTAGTGCCTGGTTTGTGGGGATAAGCTTATGGGTGATGTCAGATGTGAGATTAGTTTCTCTGCTTTGAATTATTTATGATCGCATGCAAGTACCATAATTTTGCCACTTGGGTGCGTGTATGATTTATAATATTTTGGTATATATTTTATAATTCAGTTTTGAAATCATTAGTGAAGTGAAGTCCCGACACTTTAAAATGGATGACGTATCGTATTTTCTGCGTATTCTGCATCGATACCTGTCTGATGCTTTCCGAAACGTATCGGGAGAGTATCCGAAGATTAAATTTTATTTTAAAAAAATAATTATCCGATACTTCCCGATACGTAATAGGAGAGTATCCGATAATTATCCTTCCCAATTAATGCTAACTAAAATAACTTAACTATTGAGTATTGATGTGTTCTTTTTTTGATATAGTGCTTCTTTTTAGATCGATATAGTATAGCACTAACAATGTTCCTTTTGGATATAGTATAACACTGATGGTGCTTATTTTGAGATATATTGTTAATGTAATTGACTAAGCATCACTCTCTTAATTGTTATTTCAAAAATAAAATTATTCTCTTAATCGTCAATATTATTTATATTTATGTTGATGTGCTATGAGCCTATGACTGATTTCTTTTGTTTGTTAACAATTTGCATATTATTAAAAAATGGTTATAATTATATTGTACATTTAATTATATAATTTTTTTATTAACATATCACCGCCGTATCGTATCTTAATTTTTAAAATTTTTCCGTATCAATGTAGTATTGTATCTATATCGTATCCGGGCTTCACAGATCATCACCAATGAAAATTCAAATTTGAAAACGCCGTAGTTTGAAGAATGCTTCAAAAACGAAGGTTATAACAAGTTGTATTTTTTAAACAAATACCGCATGTTTTCTATATGAGCCATCTTTTAGTTGCTCACATGATAAACGAGATATATTATGTTGGTGGTTTTTTTTTTTTTTTTTAAAAAAATTTTTTTTTGGGGGGTTTTTTTTTTTTTTTTTTTAAATGTTTAAAAAAATTTTTTAAAATTTAAATTTTTTTCT
>Ga0228710_1000759_pt1 | contig 44357 bp, 29 predicted proteins | sample MedpolnodulmetaG_FD_177995 | JGI IMG/M metagenome (GOLD analysis project Ga0228710, IMG submission 177995) | Root nodule microbial communities from Medicago polymorpha collected in Santa Monica, California, United States - pink nodules | ecosystem: Host-associated > Plants > Roots > Nodule... | reverse complement strand
TCTGCTGCAGTGGGTGGCTCTGATCAGATCACTCCATTGAAGTACTACCCTGGTCAAGATGTTGCAAACAACTTGGATTGGGTTAATGTAATGACTTATGACCTTTTCATCTCAGATAGTTATCCAAATGAAACACAACCACCTGCTCCTTTGAAAAACCCAACTGGCTTGTTCAGTGCAGATGAAGGTATCAATAAATGGGTAGGGTTAGGTGTGCCAAAAAACAAACTTGCACTTGGTTTACCCTACTATGGTTACAAATGGAGATTGGCAGATCCTAATAACCATGAAATTTTTGATAAAGCTACGCAGGGGCTTGGGGCAGTGAAGTACAAGGATATAATAAATGTTGGGGCACAGGTTGTGTACAATTCCACATATGTTACTAATTATTGCTTCATAGGGACAGATTGGTATGGATACGATGACACTCAGAGTGTATCTGCCAAGGTTGCTTATGCCAAGCAAAATGGATTGTTTGGATATTTTGCTTGGCATATTGAACAAGACAGCAACTGGACTCTTTCTCAAGCAGGTGGGTAGATCAGTTTCCTAATTAAACATAGCTTCATTGCACTTTTTATATATATATTTTATAATACTTTCTATATACAACTATATCTTTTATAACTGTCTGATTGTGAGTCGTTCTAACGGGAAGAAAAAAATTAACTGTTTTTTTGCAGCTTCTCAAGCATGGGAGGCCTAGTAATGGATTGTAGACATAGTCCTGTGCTGAAACGAGAACAAAGATTGAGGGCTATCTAAAGTATAGTAAAGTAACTTTTTAGCTTCTATACTCTCATGTAATAATAAAAAAAAATAAGAATGAGATATTTAAGGATCTCTAGTAATAAAAAGGAACTCTTGCCTTTACTTGATCTAATCATTAAGGAAACTTTTACTGCAAAAAATTTAGCTTCACAGGCATGGCGATATATGTGGATTGTGGGGTAATAGCCGTGCATTGCTTTCCAATTTTAGCTCTGATATAACTGGTTTTGCTGTCTCTGTATGTTGAACTGTCGTGCACTTTTATACAAAAAAAAAAGGTCAGAGAATAAAGTTAGAGAGCAGTTAGTTTACTTAACAACAATAACAGTTCATAGACATCAATTAATGAAAGTATCTCTCATTTGATTGATTGTCACTACTTTCAAGCAAAACCAGTGAGAAAACGACATATAATGGAGCATTAAATGTCTAAATTGAATAAAACAAAATTCATACTACAAGATCTGACATGATCGTCATTACATTATATATTCTAAATAAACGAGTGAATTCATAACATATGATTATTGTCCTAACATCATATATCCCAAATAAATAAGTTAAAGTTTTTGCTAAAATGGTTTAGGACCCTCCCCAACCTAAATGCTTTACCTAAAGTGGTCTTCAAGTCAGACAATGTATCCTATTCTTCTCTTGTAGGTTGCAGTTGCGCTTAAACTCGTGACATATCAATGATTATTTTTCCTTGTAAATTAGGTGCCCTGTGATGATGGTAGTCTTTTTGTACTCGCTTGTGATAGTCACACTCCACGTATTTAACCCTTTTGAGAATGAATAGAATTACTAGCAACAAGATTTAACAACAGGCAAATTCATACAATTACATTATCAAAATACTATTAAGAGTCGTATTTATATTTTTCTTCATTTCTATCCCCTCTTAATGATTTCAACAAAGTACCAAAATTGGATGCTATTTTATGAACTTAGCAATTACCAGAATCAGTCATTTGCACTTCATTCATTTTTGACATGTAGCAACCTACTACAATGAGCAAGAAGAAAACCTAATGATGCAACCAATGCCACCAGGTAACCAGCTAATGTTCCATAGCTTACAGAAATAGGCCATTCCTACAAATTAAGATGAACATATTACTCTAACAACCAAATTGAGAGAACTTAAGAACATAACAAAACGAGGAATGAAGTGTATATATCTTAGAGGGAGATGTTCAATAAATTTATATTCCAATGACTATATTGAAGTTTTAATGTTTGGCGAGCAATTCTTGTATCCTTCAGCAAGATAAACAATGCCAAAAAGTAAACGGATGAATCAGGACATCTTAGACCATGGTACTTCTACGTTTTAAATTTATATAAAACCTATTATTTTATGAGTGCTATAGCACAAAAACAATTTCCATTTCTGAAACACATTTCAAGCATAGTAGCTAGTAAGAAGAGAGATGCTGGTTTTTAAAAAATGTCATCATAAACATGAATATAAATAACTGAAACATCTTCAAGTGATTAAACAAGTTAAAGAAGGATGATATATGCAAAAATAAACTAATTGACTTAGGGAAGACAATGTGTAGAGGTATGTGGAAGAAATGTAACTTTGGTAAGAACTGCTCTTCCTATTCGCTCTAGGACTGTGGTATACAGTGATCAATTATCTCAAGTAGAGAGGACTAGAAAAAAGAAATTACCTGCCAAGGCCTCTCCCAGTCAAGCGGCATTGGCCAGGCCCCAAACCATCCCCCAATAACTGCTCCATGGGCATGTAAGCAAATCAGGTACTCAATAGATCCATTCGGCCTAAACATGGTACAAGGATTATAATAATGTAAATACAAGTACCAAACGGTAAGGACCAAATAAGTAGATTGCATTGTAGAAAACTTTGCATAACCAAACTTGTAAAGAATTAAGAAAATTAACTAGAACATACTTTGTTTGTGCAAATATACGTTTCCAATCAGCCCATGACGAACCAAGAACACACGATGCTGGAACTGTCTGTAATAGCATAAGTTGTGCATCAATGTGACTGTAAAGATGTAATTTATTCAGGGATGGAGAAGAGGATTGATAAGAAATTCATTTCACTACTTGAAATATAGTTTTAGGAGATCTTAATAAAAAATCTTCCAAGAAAAATAGATGTTTGAATTGATATTGTGGGGACATGTCTGAAAGTGATAATGATGCAACTCACTTTCACTTCATATATGTTGGCTGTCAAGCTTTTCTACTGTGAGGTAAAAAATATCAATGGCTTATATCTAGAACCTTTCCCAACTGAATCAGATCAAACGTATGTTCTAGACTAGATGATTGATAACATGTAACCGAAGGATAATAGATGTGGTTTTGTTTAATTAAACATGAAAAAGACTAAGCTAACACCAACGTTCCTTTTATGAGAACACAACTTCTACTAAAATAAGATGAATTGCAAAACATTTTGTTCTAATTTTCTGGTAGTAATAAAAGAATTGAAAATATGAATGGCTAAATAGAAACGTTTATGAGACAAGTTCAATAAATAACAGAAACATAGTTGTTAGAAAGATTAACTGTGTAAAAATGGCCAATGCCAATATTAATCTAACAGTAGTAAGTTTCACAACCGGAGAAAAAGTCTCACTATAATCCACACCTTCAAGTTGAGTATAACCCTTTGCAACGAGCCGAGCTTTAAATCTTTCTATGCTTCCATCAGACTTTCTTTTTATTTTATATACCCATTTAGCATCAATAGCCTTCTTGTTGGGAGGTAGTTCAGTAAGAATCCATGTTTTATTACTTTCCAAAGCAGAAACTTCTTTATCCATAGCATCCCTCCAACAAGAATGTTGCACAGCTTGGTTATAAGTTTGTGGTTCAGAAATGGTTGATAAAGAAAGAAGAAATGCAGTGTGAGTGGAAGATGTATGCTTAAAAGATGTGAAATCTGAAAGGGGATACTGCATACCTGAAGAACAATTTGCACTACTCAAGGAATTAAGATCGTTACACTTGTAGTCACCCAAATACTTTGGAGGTTGTCTGACTCTTGTGGAAGCCCGAATAGGGGGATTAATAGGTATAGGTGAAGAGGAAAGGGCAGAATGATCAAACTGTGGAGAGGTAACAGAAGTTTCTGCGGCAGACATGCCATTAGATACAGAACCAGTGTCTGCAGAAGGAAAACTAGTGGTTTCTACAGTAGAGGTAAGCGTATCAATGGCTGGTAACGGTATTTTAAAAAGAGGGTCAGTAGATGAAGGTGGAGGAGAATTCTTTTGATATGGAAAGATGGTTTCATAGAAAACTACATGTCTAGAGGCAAATATCTCTCTAGTTTGTAAATCAAAGAGTATAAAACCTTTGGTCCCAAAAGAATGACCAAGAAAAATACACTTTTTGGCTCTAGGTTGAACCTTAGTCCTATGAGCTTGAAGTGTGGAAGCAAAACAAAGAGACCCAAAAACTCGAAGTACAGTAAGATCAGGAGATGTGTTGTGAAGAATATAATGAGGAGAATGATTGTTTAAGTTTATAGTGGGCAAGAGGTTGAGCAAATGGACAGCATGACAGACTGAAAAAGACCAAAAAGGGAGGGGTAAGTGTGATTGAAACATCAAAGACCTAGCGATATTAAGAATATGTTGATGCTTGCGTTCAACCACCCCGTTTTGTTGAGGTGTCTCAACACACGAGGTTTGATGGATGATCCTTGGAAGAATAAAAAGAGGACATGGAAAATTCAACACCATTATCACTCCTAATGGTTTTAACTACTTTATGGAATTGAGTTTCAATGAAGGCAATGAAATCAACAAGAATATGCCTAGTTTCAGATTTGCTTTTCATGAGTTTAAGCCAAGAAAATTTTGATTTTTCATCAACTATGGTTAGAAAATATTTGTGACCTTGAATAGATGGAGTCGCACAAGGACCCCAAATGTCAACATGTATTAAATCAAAAGTAGATTCAATAACAGTAGTACTAGTAGAAAAAGGTAAATGTTTTTGTTTAGACAAATGACAAGTATCACAAGGTTTATTGATGAATGGAGGAATATTACAATGTGATTTTTGGAGAACCTTGTAACACCAAGGAGATGGATGGCCTAACCTATGATGCCACACATCTTGAACAGAAATATTACTAGAAATTGAATTTATACAACTCAATGGACCTACAGATTCAGTAGAAAAGTTTTCAGGGAAAATCAAATAGTAAAGACCTTGAAATTCCTTAGCAGTACCAATCATCTTCTGGCATGTATTCGTCTGCAGAAAACACAAATTGTGTGTGAAAATGGCTTGGCAATTGAGAGTTTTTTTGTAAGTTTGGTAATGGATATAATGTTAACAGAGAATTGTTCAACATATAACACATTGTAAAGGATCAAGGAATCGGTCAAAATGATTGTGCCTTTATGCAAAGCTACTGCTGTTTTACCGTTGGGCAAAGTAACAGGGACAGGTTTGATGGGATGGTACGAAGAAAACCAATGCAGTGAACATGTAAAATGATCGATGGCACCTGAATCTAAAAGCCAAGGAGGATTACCTGCTGGTACTTGGCGAGAAATGTTGTGTGAGCTGACCAAGTTAGCAGAGCTAGTAGCTGTAGGCTTGGAAGTAGGTAGGAGGGCAATCAAAACTTGAACTTGATCCTTGCTGAGTCCAGAAAGCACATTGGAAGGATCAGAATCATCAACTTCATTTGAACTAGCAGCAAAGACTTGATTGACTGATGGCTTGGACTTCCAACCAGGTGAGAAACCATGTTTAGCAAAACAAGTGTCAACAATGTGATTGGTGCGGCCACAATGAGTACATTTCCTAGCATGGCCCTGTTTGAAAAAACTAGGTTTGAAAGAACCTTTTCCTCGATCATGAGAAGATGTAGGCAGTGCTTGAACAGCAAGGGCAGTAGGGTTAGGAAGAATCCCAATGTTTAAATGCCTCTCTTGTTGTAAAATCACAGAGAAAACTTTATCAAGACAAGGCAGAGGATCAAGCATGAGCAATTGAGATCGGGCTTGATTGTATGAATCATTCAACCCCTGAAGGAAGCACAAAACGCTATCAATTTCACGATATTTTTGGAAAGCCAAAACTGATTTGCACGAACCCGTGGCGGAAGCATCACAAGATGGAATTGGACGAAAATTGCATAATTCATCCCGGAGAATCTTGATTTTGGTGAAGTAATTGGTAACTGAGAGATCACCTTGCTTCAAAGAATAGAGGTCACCATGTAATTGAAGAATTCTAACATAATCACCTTGAGAAAACCTGTTACGAAGTGCGTTCCATACCTCAGAAGCTTGCGTGAGCCAAATAACACTAGTCGCAATTTCCGGCGTAACCGCGTGATTGATCCATGAACGAATTAGATTGTTGCAACGTTTCCATTGACTGAAATTTGGATCCTGTTCAGAGGGTATAGGAATGGTACCATCCACAAATCCTAATTTGTTCTTCATGTCAAATACCATCAACATCGCTTGAGCCCAACCGTGGTAATTTGAACCATCAAGAACTGCAGTAACAATCTTTGCTGAAGGATTTTTGTTGGAATGAACAAAATAGGGATTGGAGAAATCTTGAACAGAAGCGGAAGCAGCGGAGGAAGGAATGGCGGTTGAAGAACCAGACACGGCCGAAGAAGACGAAGCCATGAAAGAGTTAACGGATCAAGAACACGCTTGCAGAGAATGAAGATCAAGAATCAGTGAAGATGAGAACAGAGAAGAGAAAAACGAGAGTTCATCACAGAGAAACGGCTATTACTGATACCATGTTAGAAAGATTAATTGTGTAAAAATGAACTCTGATTTATTCAATGAGGGAAAAATCCCTTATATACAATATGTTGGTCAACTACAAAGGAAGCTTGACAAAGTGTAACCATAGTTAACCAACAGTGAAGAGTTTAACAAACTATAGTTGAGCTACTCTAATAGTTGCTGACTCAGCAACATAATAATGAATCTATACAATAAATATTGAGTACTCTAACAATAGTCTTGAAGAAACACAAGTTCAATAAATAGAAACGTGTAAGCAAGAAAATGGCAATGGATTAGTCACTCACTGTGAACAATGACATCATAAGAGACCAATATAGAGTCTTGGGCAGGAACCTGTTTCAGGTAAAATTGCCAAAAAAAATCATTATACACTCTAATCATTAGGAGATCTTCAAAGTTGAAAATGAAAAGGCACCTTTTACACATAATAGAAGGGGGGTCAAGTTTTTTTGTTTAAAGGAGCAATGCTATTTAAACTTATGCCCTGTTTGGATAAAGATAAACACTTTAATTAAGCGCTTATAACATAAACACTTACGAATTATGATATTAGTGTTTATGTAAAAAAATATTTTATAACAAAAGATAAAATAAAGTCAAATTGTTTTCATATGTAAGTTGCATTCAAAAGCTATCATTGAGAGCTTATGAACATGTTATACATTGTTTTCATAAGCTGTCCAAAACAATATAACAAGCAATTTATGTCAGTAGATAAAGTTAAAAAAGTCAATCTAAACAATTACTCGAGTCCTCTATCTTATGAATAATGACCTCAATCCCGAGCAGAAAAAAATAATGTACTCTAGAAAAACTGATTTAACTTACTGAAAGGTAACAGGCGCGCCCAAAGCAATAGCTCCTAAAGAATTTAGTAATGCCCCTGCAGAGTAAAAGATAAAAGAAGTATGATAAGTTTTAATAATTGATACACATTGTTGGTGTAAAATAGTTTTACTTTTACAGTGACATGAGACACAGAATAATATTCATAAATCAAACTAAAACAGAAATTGAACTAACCTGCTGGGAGTCCTAGAATGCCTCTGGCAACAGCTCGTAGGTACTGCATAGAACATACAAAAATAAAGATGAAAAAGAAAAAAAGATAGAATGTTATTATTATTATTATTATTATTGACATGGAAGGAAGAGGCATGCAATGCATTACCGAAGATTGTTGGGGATTGTGTCGATAGCGACTGTAGAGAAGGATGACGATTGGAAGCTCTATAATCTAAACGAAGACGAAGACGGAGAATTAAAATATAAGAATTGAGAAATTGAATAACAGAAAATAAAAATGGAGAAATAATAAGGAGATTGTACCGAAATGAGGAAGAGAGTGAGAGAAGGATCGGTAACGAGGTTGATGGAGTAGACAGTGTTAGATACCCAGAAAGCTAGAGCTAAACCAAGACCGCATAACAAGTTTACTGTAAAGCCTTCTGAAGTTGAGATTGCCGCCGGCGATGCTTTCCGGCGATCCATGGCTGACAGAGAGAAACGGAAACAGATCAAGTTGTGAAGAGGAAGATATTTAATGTACGTGTGTTTTACTTCCCTTCAAATTTAAATTTTCTAATTTTTTTTTGAGAAATGAAGAGGGGATAAGATGAAAAAGGATAAAAGCATTTTTTTTCCTTATTTTTTATATTTATTATTTGGGTTTTGTTAACTAATGTCTTTTATAGAGGCGTTCAAAACCGAACCAACCCAATAAAAAAACCGCAAACCGAACTAACCCAAACCGAAACCGTAAAAAATCGTATTTGGTTTGGATCTATTCAGGTCACTTTTGTACTCAACCGCATGGTTTGATGTGGTTTGCGGTTTTCATTTTACCAACTGAACCAAACCAAACCGCAACATTAAAAAAAACTATATAAATATATGTTACCTAGACCAATACTCATAGAAACTCAATAAATTTTTTTATAAAATGACATTTTTTTTTTCTCTTTGTTAAGTTTCTTCTTTGCTTTTTATTTCAAAAATGTATTTACGTGCTACTTGAATTTTTAGATAATGATAAAATCTTAGTATTTTAATTTTTGTCCACGTTTTTAATTTGGTTTATGTTGTCTAGTGAAAATGAAAATGTAATATGGAATGAAATTAAAAACATTGTTGGAAACAATGCTACAAATATGTTGTGTTTTACCTTTTTAACTTAATTTTAATGTTGGAAACAAAAAATTGTATTGTCTCAAAAAAAAACCGCACGATCCGATCCAATTCAAACCGCATCAGTTTGGTTTGGTTCGGTTCAAATTGTATTTTAAAAGTCAACCGAACCCAAACCAAACCGCATGTTTTTTTATCTTGCGGTTCAGATGACTTTTAGCCTCAAAACTGAACTAAACCGCACCGCAAACACTCGTAATCTCTAACACTCTTTAATCATTCTAAATCAAGTTATAATTATTTAAAAATGTGTAAGTTTTTAATTTTCAATACACAAATTACATAAAATTTCATAAAAAAAATTATCCTTTAAAATCCTCAAGGAACATTTTCCTTAATTTTATGCTTAAAAAAGGCATAAAGAACAAAAAAAAAAAGGAGAAGCCCTGAAATGGAAGTGGGAGAGAAAGGGTTTATAGTTTGACTAACTCTGTACTTTGTTTGTTGTGTGAGAGAGAAAAGAGTAGAGTTGATGATGGATCGCTTGCGTCCTCGTAACAGACCCATTTTTTCTGGATTCACTAGTTCCGAGGTACCTTCCTATTTCTAGACTCTTTCTCAATTCAATAACCGTTACCTTTAACCAACCACCAATGATTTCCCTGCTTTAATCTTATTTCAGATTGATAAAATGGAAAAATTGCTAAGGGAATCATCTAAAGGACAATCATTCACCCTCGATTTTTACCAAAAACTAGCCAAAAGTTTCAAGTCTCTCTCTCTCTCTATCAATTATTGTTTCTTCTTTGTTGGTCGGTTTATTTTCTAACAACAACTCTTGTTTTTTTGGTTGTAGCTTATCATCTGGTCGTGCTGGGAAACCTGTCATCAAATGGACTGAGGTTATTGTTTTTTCTTTACTTGTCTTTTTTTCCTTTGAAATGCACTTTTAATTAATTGTTCCTTTATTTTTATGGGAATTTTAGATACACAGTTGGTTTCAGACTAGACTCCAAGACTCACCAAAAGTACCTCAAAATGATTTGGTTTCTCCTCAATGCAAGGAAGGTCAGACTTCCTACATTACTCTTTAGGGTCTATTCAGCTATGTTGTATTTTTTTTTATTTGATGTAATTTACTTCAGAATGCGGCTTACGAAACTTTATAATGTCAATTTGATGTTAAACTGCATTGATTATGGTATTAGAGGCATGTTAGTTTTAAGAAAATAACACTAAGGACTGGGAAGCAATGAGGGACTATGAAAAGGATCATGGACTTTCCCACTTTCTGTTTTCCTTTTCTTTTTTATTTAGTTAGATTCTACCTTGTGTTCACGAATATTTGAGCCAACTGCTTAAACCAGCACTTCTAGTGAGGTTGAGTCTGAAATGAGTTTTTTGCAGGAGAAAACACCCAAGACCCATCAGAGTTGGAATTTGAAGCTAGATCTTCGAAAGACCAGGCATGGTGAGCACATATGCAGTTTTGCAGTTAGCTTAAATTCTTTAGTAATCCATTCGTGAATTCTGCATATATAAAGTATTTTAAATTTTAATGTCACTCAAAGGTTTTGATAAATACTTTTCTGAAACATTAAACCACATGCTGATATTAATCCACACTAAATTGTTATTTTTTAATCTTCAATGCCATTTTTATAGCTTCATCACTGATCACTGTATTCCTGGCATACTTTCGATTTGACAGAAAGATTGCTTAAAATCTTCAATTATGCATTAAACATTTTGTTTTGTAAGTTAAAAAGTGCCACTGATGTCTCTGCTGGTGTCAAATTATTATTAATTGTTATAGTAGTTGTTGTGGAGACACATTTTTTGTGGCACGAATTGTATAATAAGTAGCTGAACTTTTTCACATCTATAATAGGCTAAAATTGTGCTGTAGTATTCAGTTAATTAGCTGGTGTTCTGGAAATGCAATTTGCATAAGAGTTCCTGTATCATACATGCTAAAAAATTGTGAGGCTCGTTGTATCTATCTATATAATCTTTTAACTTTTCTCGTCTTTTTATAACTATACATGGAATTATGGATGGTCAAGATTATTTGACTGAAATCTGGTCTTGATGACCGTTCATTTAAGTTGTATATATGTATATGTGTGGTGTGTTTCAAGTGAAAGGAGTGAATTTTAACTACAAACCATAAAACAGATAGTTTTTTTTTTAAAAAAAAAAACAGTTTTCAGTAAAACAAATCATAATATACACAGATAGTTATTTTGTTATCACAAAAACTCTAAGCCGACTGCTTTTCCATTGATTATGGGAAAAGAATATTGAAAAAAAAAATTGAAGCCATCTGTATTTCGATGTTGGGCTATCAACTTTTGGGCATAACTTAATTATTATATTTAATTATGCAACACCACATTATTTTGATGCTCAATTGCCTTCACTGCCAATTTTCTTCCTCTACTGATTTTCAAAACTCTTACTACCAACTAATATCATTAAATTTTGTGCAATTACACTTTTGCATTGCCTAGTCGTAGACATACAGGCACGGTATTTTCGACAATGACATCAGTGGCACTTTTTAAATTACAATTTGTCTAAGTCTAAAGGTTTGCTGCAGGTACGATGTTGAGACATTTCTTGCACACAGATTTCTTAGCACAGGGGAACCTGTAAGTTTTTACAATTATATGTTCATAGCTTTCCCCGGGTGTACTAACTAGATTTTGCCAGCTTATACAGTTTCTCCTTTTGTAAAGGAAGTCAGAGTCAGATTTGTTGGGTTTGGAGCTGAGGAAGATGAGTGGGTCAACATAAAAAATTCAGTCCGAGAACGCTCAGTTCCTTTCGAGAACACAGAGTGTTCCAACCTGAAAGTTGGAGACTATGTTCTGTGCTTCCAGGTGATTTAGACCAAAGTTTCGTCACCATAGAACAGATAAAGGACATCAATGAAATTAACTTGACAGTTTCAATGTGTTTTTAGGAGAGGAGAGATCAAGCAATTTACTATGATGCTCACATTGTAGAGATCCAAAGGAGAATGCATGATATCCGAGGTTGCCGGTGTCACATTTTAATTCGATATGATCATGACAACAATGAGGTGGGTGTTATTTCTGCATTTTGGTTGTGTTAACCATTTCATGTGTGATTTATAATTTTTCTATGTTTTTTTTTTATATTCTAGGAAAGAGTTCGTTTGAGGAGACTTTGTCACAGACCAAGATCTTAGATATACATGACAATATTTCTTTTTGACGTTCCAGCTGGGTAAGTAGCTTTCCAACAGTTTGCAGTTACCTGGATACGGCAAGAATCAAACAGCAATTAACATTTTGACTATTTGGATGATTTTTTGCGCAATTTTTAAAGCTAGAACATTTATTCTCCCTCCCTTTTTAATTAGGTTGGGTGTCAATGTGTGTGGAAATTAGAAGGTGGGTCTTTTGGAAAATGCTGTTTACTTGTTACTAAATTATGTCTTCTTTTTTTTCTGTCATTATTTTAGTAGAGAATGGCACGATAAAAGATGCTAAGAATCAGATCTGTGATTAGTATTTTTTTTCACTCGAACACATCATTAAAAATTGAGATAAATTTTAACTAATGAAAAATACAACATGGTTCCTTTGTTGATGCAATTTTTGTTCTTAACTAGTTATACTTGAAATAATCTATTCATGCAAGAGATACTCGTTACAAGTTCAAAAATACAAAAACAAAAGTGTACATTAAAAAGAAAAGAAATTAAAATAGAACTTCTGATGCAAGTCCACTGTTTACTGTGAAGTTCTACATGTATACCATTACAGCCTCACCTCATCTCCATCCCCTCTGCCCCCTCCCATTACCATCCCTAGCTCTCAAATGTGGATCATCTATCTATAGTGGTCTCACGGTTTTGCCTAATCCAAAGCAATCTCATGTATTATTTAATCCAACAGCTCTGCCTGCAGTAGGTTGTACCTAGGATCCATACACCTCATCCTCATCTTCCAACTCTAAGCATACCTCTTGGTGTCATACCTGCCATCCTTACATTGCAACTTGATACAATTATCATTGACAAGGCCTCTTCTTTCTCTTCCATCGTGAGCACAGTACTCCCTTGTAGGAAACAGGCAATGCGTTAGGGTGTGGACTATGCCTCTTTGGAGTTAGTTGTAAGTTGACTGCAATGAGTTTAAGATACACTTTATATAACTAAACTAAACTAAACATTCAACTAACTTAGACAAACTTCAGTCTTCTCTCCGTAGCGCTATGAAAATGAGCATTGTCTTGTTACAAATATTGATGCTATTGGAAGAGGATTAAAGGTGTAAAGTTTGGATAAGAATCGTGTATCTAAAGTTTACGATATAAATGTTGCACAAGCAATCAAAACATGTGTTTAAATTACGATAATGGATAGTTTGAATAAGAATCGTTTACTTATCGCTCGTCCAATTAATCAATTTACGACCCCTGATCATGGATCTTAAAATAAGTATTTTTAGCTTTACAAATCCCAATTAATCAAGGTAAATGTGTTGGGGCATATGTGTACCGTCCTCACATTTGTACCAATTGATGTTTCAGTAGTTGTCCATACTTGAGTAAGGTGGCAATAGTTTAATACTGTTTAATATGCTCTCAAAACTTTGGATTATGATCTTTTTGAATTGCTGATTTGTTGTCATTGTAGAGGAACAAGTTTAAGGTAGTAAAGTTATGCAAAAGATACATAAAGTCATTTAATCTTTGATGAAGATCACTTGATTGTAGACTGTTTCGTAGACTTTCATGAGATCAACCATAAGCCACAAAAGGGGGGAAGATAGTTTTGTGAATTCAAGCATTTGGCCTAGTCAAAGCCACTGAAGGATGAAAGATTTAGATTAGATTAAGTAGAAAAGAAAAGTCGTTTTTGTGTAACCACTTCAACTTGATGAGCTTGCATCAGATTTTGAACACATACCTAAATTTTTCTAAATGCAAAAATGATCTAGTATCTGTGAAGAATGCTACGCCTACCATAAAAAGTATAGATTTTCCTTAAAAAAAAGAAAAAAAAGTGTAGATTTATTTTTGACATTTTGAGTGTTCTGAGGTACAAATTATGTTGTTTCTAGAATTTTTTCCAACTTAATAGATGAAATTTAAAATATTTGCAACCAGAATTGGTTTTGTATCTGTTTTATCATCCAACACATTACATTAACGATTATAGCTGGACATAAATAAATTCATTTCTAATCAAAATTTATTCATTAAAAAACAATTTTTTGTTTAAAATGTTTTTTTCCTTGAAATAATTTGTGAAAACTAAACCCTCCAAAAAGCGTTCGATGCCACATTTCATTGCTCCACCTGATTGCATAACAGGCGAATCAATTAATTTAAATGTTTGATTGCTCCATTGAGCTTCTTTTTATGTGGTGTTAAATCTAAAATAAATAAAAAACAAAAAAAACCTCAATTGACGGCTATCAAGGGAAATATTTTCAACGACTTCGGTGAACATCAAAAACATTCTTTCAAGGGCTCAAACGAGCATCAAAAACATTCCATCCATAGCCCTCAAGAATTTGTTTCTAATGCAATGATTGAGTCATACACACCACCTCATATTTCTTCCAAAATCAAATTCACCTTGAATTTTTCAGACTTCATAAAACCATTGACAAGAACACCATGCAATAAACTATCAAAAACTCATCAATCACGTTATTGGAAGAAACAAGATCGGGCAAAACACCTTACTCTTCAATTCAAGAACAAAATGACATATTCAACAAATCACCTGCAAAATTGACTAATAGATAGAAGCAAATTATGAGAAATGACGACGAAGAGAAAGGAACAGAAAAAGGGAACATGGGAGAAGACCAGGGAGGTGTTCGATGGGGGGAGATAAGGGAGGGGGAAGGGGGACAGAGATATCAATTCCATGAATGCTACCTATGCACATATTGTTGTAAAATAAAAAGAACAGACACAACTTTAATAGTCTGCAGCCGCCACACATTGATAATTGAAGTAGTACAACAAAACCGCAAAGGAGAGGACAGCATAAAGACTTTATGTTAACCAATATGTAGAATTTCTCAAAACTAAAAATTTTGACCGTTCAATTTTTCACAGAAAATTAAAATATTTGAAAGAGTGGAAATAATCAAAAGGAGGAAATGTACACAACCAGAAACAGCTTTCTTATTTGACATATGGGTTGCTTCAGCCTCATCTCTTGGCATTGGACAACCAGAAACATCTACACAACCTGAACATCTGATTTGAGAGGAGGAAATGTACATCAGTAACAGCCAAAACATTTGGAACTAAGATCGGATGCCATCAGGCCATATAAGCATCACATGTTTCATCCATATAAGACATGTTCATATTCATCACAAAATCTCAGGCTGCATAAGATGAATAAAAATATATGCAAAATTATATACCTGTATCTAAGTGTCACGGACTCAGGTAATACTCAAAAGTGAAGAGGTGTGCAAATTTACTCCAAAGACGAGTTTCGAAGATAGCCAACTTCCAACTAGTAACAAAACAGCATCTTATAGTGCTTGTTTTAGAAAAATAATCAAACAAAATAAGCATCCAGTCAGGATGAATCACCAGAAATCCATCACGCAGACTTCAGTTACTGAAAGTACAGCTTGGTCAGAAAAATAAAAAGGAACTTTCAGAGTATCAACACAGATAGGATGCAATTATTTGCAACTAGCACAGACTGAGCTAATGCTTAAACAGCTCTCATTCTTAGAGAGTCAATTGAATTGAAACATTCAGAGTAACGTATTAAACAATATGCAAACCATAAGTTCAAAAAGAAAAGTCTAAAAAGCACAAGATACAAGCAAACATAAAATTAAGCATAATTGGAGGGGGGGAAAGGGAACCTAAGAAACTATATCCTTCAAATCAATCAAACCAACCGTATCTGTCTTGAGAAAAACCCAAAGAAACCAAATACATAGGTTGGTGCATTTGAAAATAATACAGTATATGGTTATCACATAAAAGACTAGAACAACAACAATAATAACAATATCGTGACCACAATGATTACGCTATTACAAACTGCTGGAAAAGTAAACAACTTTTTGTCACCAAGGCCAAATTCAGACATTGAGAAGCCCTGGAGTAGCTTTAAATCAAGAGGTAAGGATAAAAGAGCCAAGTACAAGGTAGGCCAGTTATAGCGCCCAGTTCCCGCTGGAAAATTATAGTTGCATATTTGCAAAATACCATCATCAAACAAAAATAATTACGCCTTCAACATAATAATTACTGTTTAGAACTGTACAAACTTCATATTAAAAGAGTTGTCCCAATTGACACAAAAGATCTAAGTTTGCTTACAGCTCAAATACTTGACAGCATTGAAATACGATGCATAGATTTTGTATCATATAATATATGATGACAACCATAAAGAAAGGTGTAGCATACTGCAAGCACCAATGCTGAACTGCATTCTTCAGGAAATTTATCATGGAGGATCTTCAGTTCCCAACTCAGATGTCTAGGCAAGCGGGAATCTTGCAATAGGTCAAAATGATATCAGCTGGAATCTCAAAAAATATCAGCCATTTATGAAACTGTTCTCCCGTAACTAATAGATGCGATATAGAGGTTCTTAGCCCATTTTTCCTACAGTAAAATATATCAAATATAAGCATGTAGTAAAGTTGATTGACAATGAGTACATGAAAATTAGGTGCACAATTTTACCTTAACATGAGTACTAGGAAAATCAGACTTGCGGAGCGTTTCTTGAGTTTCATCAGGTGGTTTTCTTCTTGGGACACTTAAAATAAAAGCAGCTTGATCAGGCGTTGCAGCAGTTGCAGTAATGCGGTAATTGTTTTCCCACCTTCGATGAATACCTTCACTAGGATACAGGAAATCAAGTTCCACAACCTGGCATTGAGTTTAGAGAGAAAAGAACATATATATGTCAGATAGAATTCTTCACTGTCACAATTTTCAATCTAAAACATAAAGAAAAAAACCTGCTCTGTAAATCCAGCACCACGGGACATAACAATTGCCCATCTAGTGCCAGCAGTTGCCATAGCAGTGACAAAAAATCCTTCCCTCCATTTTTTGTTGATCCACTTAAATGGAAACGAGTCACTGACTTTATAGGATTGTTGCATGTATTGGGTCCCTGTAAGGAACAGCAGATCACAAATAAAAGTGAGACAAGATTTAAACACAACACTACTGGTCATATTATGCAATGCATAGTCAAGTCAACTGTTGCCGTCCTAAATATATAATGCATCAAGAATATGACTTTAACCTTTTGACATTACAACCAATGAGGACCCATTACTAGCTCCAGCTATGGCACTGATGTAATAATTCTTATCCCACTGTTCCATAATCCATTCCTGTAAAACAGATTCTTCATTTGTCAAATTGTATAAACTTCAAAATGAAATACAGTACAAAATATTTAATATAACGAAAACAAAAATATCAATAAAATTGTATTACATTAGATAGTAGAGTAACTGAAAAATGAAAATTAACCAACCTTGTGAAGAAAACTGGAAGAGAGTTCGTAAACTTGTGATGTGAAACCAGTGCCAGCATCCATAATGAGTGCCCAAAGACTAGCACAAGAAGCCACACTGCTAATAAATAAACCATCTTCATTTCCTTTTACGATGTGTTGGGAAAGCCGCTCATCGGCCACATTGTAATGATACCTACGCCAAAATATAAAAAGTCAAAACTGGGTCAACTATACAATAACAGCAAAATATCATGTCATGTCAGCTCAAAACCTTTGTTTCATTGGTCTACGAGCATTGTAAACACTAATCCACTGTGTTGCTGGCTGACCCATTCGGACCTTCTTCTTTGGTTGTTCATCATCATCCTCTTCCATGGTCAATCGTCCTCTCTTTTGTCCAACCTGGCATATAAGCTTCACAACACAAACCCATAAAAGGCTTTAAGAGTATGGCTCTGAATCCTTAAATGATATAACACATGTAAAGTAACAATAAACCAAGTACCTTCTGAGCACCCTCGGTATTTAGCGGCCTAATGTCAGGATTTGGACCCACGATTCCATCAAAAAGGGATATGTATTTTGCATAATTTGGTTCTTCATCAAACTTCAAATTTACTACATATTCTACAAACTGCCGGAAAGGTGCAGGACAAAAGCAACACAAAGCTTCAGGTGAAGTGGCCATTTTTTTCTTGCAGACAAGAAATCCTTTATTTTCTCCCTGTAACAAACAATTTCATAAGAATCGTGCTTTTCTTTTAGTATTAACACTAAAGTAATTAAATTTGAAGGAAAAAAAATTGATAAGCAAATTTGAAAAAAGATAACCTGATATCCTTGCCAAGGTAACCGACCACGAAGAAGGAAGACAAGTGTGTAAGCAAGGGATTCCAAGTCATCTCTCCTGCTACTTGTTCTACCAAGATGTGCATGCACACTAGCATAACGAACTGTGCCCCTGCCAAGAATATGATATACAGAATCATTCAAAAACCATACATTGATTTAAATAAGGTTTATAGAAGCTAAATAAACTAACCTAAATACATCTGGGCGTTGATCATAATCAACATGAAGGCCAGTTGAACTATCACGCCAACGAGTTGCTGTGTAGAAAAGTGAGAGAATAAGCATATCTTCATTGACAATGAAAGCATCAAAGGGTTAACATGGCTTTTTTTTTTACCTAATCCAAGATCAACCAGAAACAACTTTTTCTCATCAGGGGTTCCCGAGGGTCCAAGCAAAAAGTTTTCAGGCTTTACATCACCATGCACATATCTGCAACAACAACATCAGGATGAAAAATTGATCTTTACAATAAGATGCAATTCACATATACTAGAGCACATGTACAAAAATCATTCGAAACTTGTATATCTACTACATTACTAACATTGGTATTGCATGGTAATTGATAAAGCAATAATTGCAATTTAAGTATTTACTAATTGACCATTGTGGGCAGGGGAAGAACAAAAACAAATTTGAGGGCATGGATCATACACTGTAATATGACAAGTATCTAGGCACTTGAGGAATCCTAAAAGCTAGCTGTCAAGGGGGAAGAACCAATCTACTAAAATACTCCACCCAACACACCATACTACTAGATTTGGGACTTATGAATCCCATAATACCCAAGTCCCTATCATAATCACAGAATGATATAATAATTTAATTGAGATACAGTAATGGACAAATTTCAAAATGAAGTGTGTGCACAACTTTTCATGAGCACATCTCAGGTGGCCAAACAGGTTCACTCCATAGGCCATAGCAAGTGGAACTTGAGTTAACTCCTGCTCTCAGTCTGAAGTCTGAACTAATGAGAAAACTGCAGGGAGTTAAAATTATTAACCTTGACACACTGATCCTGGTACCCTTAGCATGGACCTCACCCTTCTGGATAAAAAGAAACCTCACCCCTCTGGATAACAAGAAACATCTCCTCCACAACACTTGATTTAGTAAAACAGTATGAGAAAAATTCTATCATATGATCCAGAGCTAAATCAGAAGAATTTCAGATGTAATAGTTTCCCAACCGATTTATTTTTACATAAATAAATGTTGCTCAACCTCGGGATAAAAAAAACTATGTTGTTTCATTGTGACTCGCATAGTCAATAACAAATGATTGAACGTGTTTCCCCATGAGGTAAAAAAACGGAACACCCAAATGATAACATAAGGCGGGACTCAGGCAGCAGGCTGCCCCATAGACAATCTGTTAGTAAAGAAAACCCATGTATAAATCATAAATATAACCAGGAAAATGAGTCTCACCCTCTACAATGCATCTTCTCTAATATAGAGATAGCCTCGATTGCAATACATGCCACCATTTCGGTAGACATCCTAGATCCAAAAAAGAACTAAAGGTTAGACATGCTATATTGACCAAGACATTAACAAAAATATGATGAATTAATTTCAATAAAATTTCAGAGAGATACTTACGTGTGTGAGTTGTTATTCCAAACATCCCATAGACTAGAGCCAAGCATATCCATGACCTGTGAGTAACATTATGTTACAAAAACTTTCAGAGACAATAGAAACCCCCATTACTTTATTAAAAAACTTACAAGCACATACCATAATGTAGTAGTCACCTTGCCGTCCCTTGTAATGTACTCTTGGAACACCATGACTACCACCTAATGTGCTATAAAAAGTAAGCATGGCAAAGTTAGCATTCATGCATAGAAAATAACTTCAGCAAAGCAGCTCCACTCTATTGAAGCAGAAAAGAGGGTAAACTCACTTGTAAACCTGCCATTCATGTGGAGGTCCGTAATTGCACCCTTTGCTGTTTCTATGCTCGAATTTTAATGCTACCTGCAATTATTGGAGCAATATCTATAACTATCTATAAAAGTCATAGATGCCTTTGGTGTACAAATTTTTTCCCACAACAACGTTATTTAATCACCATATCTATTCCCGTTGCTTCGGCACAAAATAACGGTCGTAACACCCTTACATTTTATAAAGTTTTTTTCCAACTAAAATATTATGTAACAAAACCCTTACAAAATTAAAAAATTCAGACACCCAAGTGGCAATATGTATCAATCACGGAGCACCACAATGGCAGACATAAACACCGTACATACCTCAACGGCACCAGAACCAGCTCCTACGCGTCGACCAACATAGACTTGCCCAAATCCTCCCTTACCAAGTTTCCTATCTAATCTATATAATGGAGAACCACCAACTTGAATCTGTAAATAAGAAAGAACAAAATACATTAATTTTCCCAACACATGACAAAAATTACCTTCCAACAAAAAAACGTTGCCATAATCCATAATCTCTGACTCAACTAACGCTAGAAACAATGAATTAGCAGCAAAACATTAACAAGAAACAAAAATAGAGAAGAAAAAAAAACATTTGCATGCTTCACTATGAGCATTTCTAAAGAATGAAAATCACCTTCTCAGGAAGTGGAGTTGTGCTCCCTTCTTCTTCGGCTCCCGGAGCTTTATCGGCACTACGGCCACCACTATCGTACTCATCCATAGCTTCCTCTCTAGAAACCCTAAACACTGCCTTCTCCTTGTTCTCTCCTTCTTTCAATCTCTCTACTCCTGCTTCGTGGATGTTATTCACAATGTTTTCGATTTTCTCGGCGACGATCGTGTTCTTCTTCTGCCTCCGATTCCTTCTGGTCTGTGCAGCGGTGGCGGCGACCGGCGGCGCGTTATCTGTGAGACGGTTTGTGCGAGGTCGGGCACGCAACTCAGGCATCGTAAAGATGGCGTTGGTCCATGAAGATGAGAGAGATTCGCGAAGGTTCCAAAGTCATTGATGAGTGAAGTATAGTATATAAGAGAGGGTAAATAAACAATGTATAATGAGAGAGTGACACGATCGATGAGATATTAGGGTTTGTGATGAGAGGGAATGGAGGTTTTTAGAGATCTGTGATGGGAGGGAAATGAAAGTGATTCGTTGTGCTTCTAGACTAGATTTTCTAGTACAGAGAATGATAGATAGAGATACTGGAGAGAGAGAGAGAGAGAACTGCTCTGTTTTTTCAAAATACAAAACAAAAAACATTTCCATTTTTCATAAGATTAAATAAACATTTTATAATTAATTTGGTCTTAAAGGAGTGTATCCAATTAGGATTAGGATTTTTAATATCTCTTGGCATTCGATAAAGATCTTTGATTCATTTAATTTAAGAAAGTCAAAATGGTATGCAATTAGGGGATCAATAGTTTAATTTTTTTTTTTTTTAAGTAGTTCAATTGTTTTTTGAGAAGTTTTTTTTTTTTAAGGAATTGTTTTTGAGAAGTTAAAAATCCACAATTTATAAATTTCTATTATATTTTTCATATTTTCATTTTTATCGAAAAATGTCAAGTACTCTATCAATGTTCATCTTCTTCTTCGTAAATGTCTTGCCACGTGGATGTCAGCTGGACAAGTAAGCACAGTCATCATGTGACACATATGCACAAAAGTGACAAATCATCACAGAATTGGAGCCAGAGACTATTTTCCAAAAACAAAAAAATTTACAAGGACGAAAAACTATAAAAAAAAAATAATAATAATTACAGGAACTAAAACCAAAATTGGTCATATTTGTAGGGACCAATACCATATTTTAGCCTATAATTTATTTTTTGTTTTTAAGCAATTAATATATATTTAGAATATAGTTGTTTGTCCTCGTGAGTTTAGTTCAATTGGTATGGACAATGCATAATATTATAGTTGTTTGTCCTCGTGACCTTAGTTTAGTTGGTATGGACAGTGCATAATATATGCAAGGTCCGGAGTTCGAATTCCGGACACCAAAAAAAAAGAATATAGTTGTTTTTTGTTTTGCTTTTAGGCAAGTAATATATATTTTTTAGAGGAGGCAAATATAATTTTTTTTTCTTTCTACAAGAAGTAATATAATCCATGTAGTGCAGGCTATGTTTGGTTGTAAAAAGGAAGTGGGAGGAAAGATAGTGAAAGGAAAGATTGTACAAGGAAAGAAAGTGAGTGGAAAGTAAGAGGATTAATTTGATTGTTTGGTATAAGAGAAAGTGGATAAGAAAGTGAAAGGAAAGAAACATGCATTTTTAGTAATTGACATATATAACCCTATATAAAATATAATTGATTGGTGAAAAGAAAGATGTATGGTCATAATTATTTTAGTTAATTACTTCTACATATTTGTTTTGAAAAATTTAATTACAGTTACATATATTATTTATATAAAAAAAAAATTGAAGAAGATGGTGTATGTTTAATTGCTAGTGCAATTTTTAGAATGATAAAAACATGTAAGTAAGGGTTGTATTATCTTTTTAATCAAAAAAGTTTACCACCTCCACTTTCTCCTCACATTTGAGAGGAAAGCATTTTGACATGGGACCCATGTGTCTCATTCTTTCCTTGGTTACTTTCACTTGTTCCAAACCATGGAAAATGGTTATTTCCCTGTCTTTTTTCCCCCTACTATCTTTCCATAGAAACAAGGAAAATTTTATGGTAAAGTCGTGAAAATGACTTTTCTGATGAAGTTAACACTATAACATCAAAAGTGTAGTGAGTAACACCTCACTGTTTGCATGTTAAAGATGCCAACGATAAAATAGTACCTGTAAGTCCAAGATGTTGCAAGCATTACTAGATAAATTACTATTGATCATTAATCAGTAATCAACAATTTAAAAATGAATCAAACATTAAAATCAAAATTAACTTTTTCAAAAAAGTCAGTTTCCTGACTGCACCGTAGAAGCTCCCTAGAAACAAACACACCCTTAGTGTCAAAGGAAGTGTCGAAACTTCATCCTTATGCGAATCTCTTGAGCTCATTTGGATGTATATTTGGTTAAGGAGTAAGATATTTCCATTCATCGTTTTTTTTGAAAAGGAAACTCTTGCGCATATATACTTGCAAATCTATGTGCTGATCATTTAGAGTCTCTTGCGATGATGCATCAATTATTACCATGTTTATCTTTAGTCTTATTAACTGATGTTATAGAGTGTCCTTTATTAAGACATAGTTTTTTCTTCTTTTATTTTCTTTCTTCTCTCGTGTAACAAAAAAAATAAATCTTTAATAAAATAATTTCTTCCAAGAAGTTCTATTGATAAACTTTAAACAGTTTAATTTAACAATGCAATATAAACTTAAATAACTATATCAATGAAATATGAAATTTCATGCTCTTCATTTTAAAAGAGTTTTGAGAATCCATAATTTTTTATTTTATTTTCTCTGTTTTTATATCTCTTCAAAAGGAAACTTTTTTTTTCTTTATTTTCCCTTTCGAAAAATTGAGACGATCTTAACTTATTTAAAAAAGGCTTGTCGTCGATTAACCCCATCACACACAACAGTTTCAAGAAAAATGAATATAATATTTCGGAATATAATATTTCGGTGCATGACATTCTAAAATAAGCAAAATTACATAATTTGTCCTTTAACTTAATTTCATATAACACTTTCATCCTTTATCTTATTTATTTTTTTCGATTTCATCCTTCAAGTTATACAATATCAACATGGATGTCCTTTTTTATGAGATTTTTTCAATGAAATTTGTTTTTCTAGATTTGTATAGATTTGAGTTTGTTTATGAATTTTTGATTATGTTTTGATAAAAAAGGATTACAATGTCGACTGTTTATAATACAAATGACCAAATCGAAAAAAAGATGGAGGACGAAAGCGTAAACTGATTATAGAATAAATGATGAAATCATAAAAAAATAAGATAGAATACAAAAAAATTACCTAAGATTAAGTTAAGGGACAAATTGTGTAATTTTGTTTATAAAAATTAAAATACTAATCCCTCAAAAATTAAAATACTAAAATCCAGTTAACTAATTTTTTATTGGAGAAAATTAACTAGCTATACTCTGCTCACAAAGTCGAGATTTTTAACCTCACATATGAAAAGGAATAATGATTAACTAACTGATCTCTCAACTTTACTGTTCATATTTAACGAAATGTAAGGCCTTTTGTGGGTTTTTAGTGTCGCCACCAAAAAGTTTGGCCGTACTGAACATAAAATTTATGAAAGTGTTTATATTTCCTCATTTTTGTCCTAAAATCAATTTATTAAAAACAAGTTTTTATCATCAAATCCATTCAATTTTGGTGAATTTTGAAAAGACAAAAATTTAATAAGAGGTAATCTGTAAAGAGTAAAAACTAAAAAGTTACCAAAAGAGTAAAAACAATTTTACATTGCATAATGAATTGCAGGGTCAAGTACAACAACAGTCTACAGGTAAGGTAATCAACATTAACAGGAGCCGCAGAAATAGAGCTGTTTGTTATTTGAGCTTCAATATGATTCACCTGCCACATGCATGCACATGATCATGATGTTTTACCTGGCTCAAACTCAAACACAACATGTGACACATCAGCATTAATAGCGATGATCCAACCATTTCTGCAACCTCAACTCTCTGTAAAACCTGTTTATGAAATCCTCCGCCGCTTGGTCCACCTCAAACACCTTCTCCTCCTCCACCGTCTCCCTTGTCGTTATCTTCACGCGCCTCCCTTCTTCATTTCTGCCGCCGGAGATAATAGCTTCCTCCTACTGCTGTTGGCACCGTGAGAGAGACGCGGTGGACAGCTGAACGCTGAAACGAAATACATGTCTGCATCACGTGGACGGCACATGAGTGCTTCACTATCACGTTGTTCAGTGTTTTCCCTATGTTTTTTCCTCTCTTCATCACTTCTTGCATATCCTGCATAACTCTGTTACTCTTAGATAAACCGTTTTGTATCAGAAAACCTATCAAACGCACTGTTTTGCTCACTTTCTCAAGTTGATTATCCATGCATGTAATGCCTACAACATTATTTGGGAGGCACCACTCTGTTTCTGTGTCTAGTTTCATTAATGATTAGCAATGTATGGGAGAGAAAGAGCAGCAAAATTGTAACAATGGCAATGGGATTATTGTTGGTTAAAGAAGACTTATGAATTTAAAGGTAAGAAAAAGATAGGATAAGGGCAGAGAAAGAGAATGTTGGTTTGATGTTGCTGTTTTGGATATTGAAGAATATTGATAGGTTGTGAAGTATAATCATGACAGTTTTATTGTGATTGTCCTTCTTTTTCATTTCTTTCTATGTTATATATTGAAACTCCTTTTAATTAATTTATTTTTCTTTGGCATGCTTGTTAATTTTCGTTAGCTGACAATTTAACTAAGGGAAATGCTAACACCGGGACACTGGTTAAGGATATGAAAAAGGAAATTATATAGTAGTTAATGAATTGAAATTGTGTAATTAATTTATAATAAAGTCAAAAACAGTTTCTTTTTATGGTAATAATTACCTTTTATGGTATGATTAACCAGTGCCCTAGGAGAATCGGTTAGCATGACCCTTTGATTAAATGTGTCCTTGAACAAGTTCTGTCTTGGTGCTAAAGAGTTCAAACTGGTATAAAGAAGCCTATCAGCAATTAAAAGTTAGTAAAATGATTCGATCGAAATTGATATCACACACCAAAAAGGGGCGGAGACTTTGTTATCTCTGACCCACATATTGTTACGAGAGTTGAAAGGAATTAATAACTATTAAGAGAGACAAACATAAAGGTTGAATTGAAATGATTCTTCTTTCTTTTAAATTAAATTGGAGCCTTCATGTGACCTAAATATATGTTAAGAATAAGACCTAAGTGTAACTCAATTGCTCAAGCAATGATGAGTTTGTGAGGAAAACCGTGATTCCACCTCCACAAAACACACTCTTGGAGGCCTAAGAGCTTTGAGTTGCGACAAAAACACCGTAAAAAAGATTAGTCTCGTAGCAAATCAAAAGGAACGGGGTTTTAGGAGTATTAAGAGATTATCTTGTTAATCGATCACTCTCTTAAATCTATTCCTAAACAATTTTGCCAACATTTTATACACATCCATTAAGAAAATAAGTCAATATAATATAATATGATTAATCTTATATTCTCTGTTGATTATCTTTCTTAGGGAACAAGACAATGAATGAACTAATGCAATGCACCCTTTAACGAGAAGTTGAACTAATTGCTCAAGTTAAATAAAAAAAAAAACTTCATTGCTAAAATAATGATGAGTTTGTGAGGGTAAACCGTGATTCCACCTCCACAAAACACACTCTTGGAGGGCTAAGAGTTTTAAGGTGCGACGAAAACATCATACCAGAGATTAGTCTCATAGCAAATTAAAAGGAACGAGGTTTTAGGAGTATTGAGAGATTACCTTGTTAAGTGATCACTCTTCTAAATCTATTTGCGAACAATTTTGCTAACATTTTATACACAATCAATATAATTAATGTTATATTCTCAATGGATTATCTTTCTTAGGGAACAAGATAATGAATGAGTTAATGCAATACACCCTTTAACAAGAAGTTGAATAACAAAGAAATCACTCTTGATGTCTGTAACGTTGTTTGGGAGACACCACTCTGTTTCTATGTCTAATTTCATTGATCTCTTGTTATCTGTTATAATCAATTAATCAACAATGTAACTAGCAAGTATTCCTGAGAGAGTGTTGGGTTTGTGGGGGAAGACTTCTGAATTTAAAGGAAGGAAAAATCGTAGGATAAAATTGAATTGATAGGTAGTAGTGAAGTATATATAATAATCATGACAGTTTCATTGTGCTTGTCTTTCTTAGGCCACCAATCCCATTGAGATCCACTTCTTGTTCTTGAACCTTCTAGCCAACTCATCGGTCCTTATTTACACACAGTCTCATAGTCATTTTCATTCTCTTATGAATTTGTTTCAATTATGTGTTCATTTGCTTAGAAACATGTCAGAAGAAACAGTTCATTAAATACATCTCAGTGTCATGCATTGGTGATGACTATTCACGTCGTTCTCAACCTCAGACACAACTTAAAACAAAAATGACCTTCTAAGTCACTTGACCATCACAAAATTTAAAAAGTTGCAAGTACTAACTTTCATTTCGGTCTTGATCTTGTTTCTAAAAATGATAAGGATCATGTCTGTAAACATGAAATATATATTCTTTTTTAAAGATTAATTAGATTAGTTATTTTAATTTTAAGAGTGAACAAAACATATTAATTCATTTTTTTTGTTAGCAAGAGAGTAATCAGTTGATATATAGAAGTAAACGTGGTATAAAGTTAAAAAAGCTAGCTTTGTTTATAACATAACAGCACTACAGTACGAAAATCCATTGCAGGTCAATAATAATAAAGTACCTACAGTTACATGAACTAACATTAACATAACACATACACAGTACAGAGATTCAAAGAGAGAGCCTCCGAAGCAGATATTTTGTCACTTGAGTTTGAACATGATTCACCTGCCACATGCACATGATTTACTAGCTTGGTCAAACACAACACACACGACACGTCAGCATTAATAGCGATGTTGTTGATGATGATGATCCAACCATTTCTGCAACCTTAGCTCTCTATAAAACCTGTCTATGAACTCCTCCGCCGCCTGGTCAACATGAAACTCTTTCTCTTTTTCTGTCTCCCTAGATACAGTTGTCATCTTCACGCGCCTCCTTTCATTGCTGCTTCCACGGCAAACCTTCATTTGCCGGCGACCATCCTCCTTAGCCGGAGACAAAAGCTTCCTCCTACTACTGCTGGCGCCACCGCGAGAAAGACGAGGTGGACTGCTACTACAGCTGAACTGATACTCCAATGGTGAAACGAAATACATATCAGCATCACGTGGTCGGCACGTGAGTGCTTCATGGTGCTTCACCATCACGTTGTTCAGTGTTTTCCCTATGTTTTTTCCCCTCTTCATCATTTCTTGCATATCTTGTATCACTCTGTTACTCTTAGAGACACCGTTTTGTAACATGAAACCTAGTAAACGCACCGTTTTGCTCACTTTTTCAATTACCACCGTTGGTTGGTTATCCATGCATGTAATGTCTGTAACATTGTTTGGGAGACACCACTCTGTTTCTGTAACAAGTTTCATTGATCTGTTGTTTTCTGTTATAACTAATATTAATTAACAATGTAACTAACAAGTATTCAAAGAGAAGTATATATAGTAAAATTATAACAAGGCAATAGGATTATTGCCAAAGACTTTGGAATTTAAAGGAAAGAAAAAGGTTAGGATAACTAATAAGGGCAGAGAAAGAGAACGTTGGTTTAATGTTGCTGTTTTGGATATCGATAGGTGGTAGTGAACTATAATCATGACAGTTTCATTGTGCTTGTCTTTCTTTTTCCTTACTTTCCTTGTTATTGGAACTTCTTTTGTTATCATTATGTTTTTTTAATTATAATATTATTAGAGTATTGCACTTATATATTCCTTTTAATTATTTTATTTTTCTTTGGCATGCTTTTTCTTGTTAGTTGATAATTTAATTAAATGTGTCCTTGAACAAGTCCCTCTCTTGATGTTAAAGATTTCAATCGGGTATAGAAAAGCCTTGATTAGCACTGCCGACTTTAAAATAACTTGGTAGAAATTGATTAACTTGACAATATATATAACACCAACCAAACATGGGTCCAGACTTTATCACCTATATATGACCCACATATGTCTCACGGGAGTTGAAAGAAACCAATAGTTTAATTTTCTTAATAAGAAAAAAAAGAATGAAACGAATAGTTATACTTTTTGTTTTATTTATCCACACACACTATATTGAGTGTTTATTTTTGAATGCCCCTCTAATTCAAATTTTCTTGGTATGCTATATTGTTTGAGTTTAGTCAATTCTACTAGACACTATATCTCTTAATCAAGTTATGTTAACACACACACACTCTTCTCCTACACTTGTTACATGTATATTAGATTTTATTCCTCGATGTAAGTATTTCTGAGGAAAAAAAAACTTTTCCAAACAAATTGGTGGCAAAAAATTCTCATATATACGGTAACATAAAAATAAATTCTAGTGTAACTATCCATAAAATTTCCTCTTCAAATAATTCTCAAAAATAATAGTAAATGTTAACCAAAGTAGGAATAAAACTCCCATATATATTTATATTCCGGTAAAAATATTCAAATAAAAAATCCATTAATTTGAAACAAATTAATTAACATACCCTACCATTTTTTCCATATGCAAGAGTAAATGACGGAACACATGCTTACATGTTTAAAGGGCTAAATGCCTAAATCCTCTACCATTTAAATCATTCATTGTTGGTGTTTTTAACCATCTAATTCTAGACGAACAGTATATCAAGAGATGACAAACACAAAGATTAAATTCCAATAATTTCAAAAATATACAATATTTAATTTTGATGAATTAGAGTCTTTGTGTTTATCTCTTAACGATTTATTTATTTATTTATTTGAAATTAAGAGGATCCAATCCGTATGTTCTTTTTGGTGCATTCCAATTCGTATGTTCTAGACCAGTGGCGTGTATTACAATTTACATATTTAATTTAGCATCCAAGTACCATATTGGTTATAGTTTTCTTTCATTTTTTATGATGATAAATATGGATATTAATACAAGTAAGAGAAAAGCGGCAGTGACTCACATATTTTTTTGTTGCTTTTGAATATAGTGATTCACATATTACACACACTATTATAAACTAATAATATGTAGAGTTCGAGGTAATTCAAATGACAACTTTTTGTTATATTATATCAGGAGTGATTTTTACTTTAGCCCTATATTGTTCATATTTAATTGTCAGCTTACAGAGAAAAGATACAATAGTCTATGTGTATAATGCGCACTTTGTTTATTTTATTATTTCTTCATGGCCTACTATCATGATGATAGTATATATATAAAAAATCTCACAGAGCTTTTATCTAGTCTATACATCTTAAGTATGTATTTATAATAATTAACCTGGTCACTATTCAATAAACTATACAACAAATCTTTTATTTTGTACTTATCGAAAATAGTCATGCATTAGATTTTGTTATCATGTATTTTACCACTTTGCAACCAATAATGCCAATGCTTCAATTTTCTGCGGTGATCAAGGATACTCTATTATGAAAGTGTAGTGTGTTTATTTTCTATACTTTGAGTAAATTAGTGTAGTCTACCGGTGGCAAACAAGGATAATATTTGGGTGGTATTGGGGTATCAATGTCTAATTAATCACCATATTATAATAAATGACTTTTTTTCACACTCTCCAAAAGATATTTTTATACACTTGACATTGTATCAATGTCACATGAAATTGATACTTTAATGTCCCTCAGATGCTACCCGTAAACACACAGGATAAGTGAGCTTACACTAAACATCATATCTCTCATTTATACACTTATCTCTCATTTTAGACGAGTGAGCTTACACTAAACATCTCATTTTTGTATGGGATTTTATGATTTTTTCTTAGTTATAAATGGTGCTTTCTTAGATTTATTTATTTTAGATTTTTTTTTCTGATATGATTTTGCTCATTCCCACCCTAAACTACCAAAAATATCTCCAACATGAGTTAATTTGCGTCAAAAGCAACGTCACTTAACTCACGTAGTGTCAACGTGATTTAACTCACGTTGCGATGCATTACTGTTTTAGGACAAACACAAAAACTCCACGCTTTAAATACACACTTCTATCTCTCTTCAACTTCAAAACACCCTAAAGTGTGATTTTTTGGAGCAAAAGCTTGAGCGCAAATCATTGGAAAACGTCAAGTTGAAGCTCATGTATGATACTCCTTTTTCAAGAGGACAATTAAAGTTTTTTTTTTAACCTCCACCGACAATTTGGATAAGTTGAAGGCACAACTTAACAGATATTTTATCCATCTTGGTAAAAATCAAAGAACATCTCATGTATTTGTACATGTGTCATGCATCAATCTGGTGTAGAGCTATCAAAATGGGCCGGGCCGTTTAGCCCGATTAATTATAGAGCTTCGGCCTTAAATATTGAGCCCGAATTTTAATAGGGCTTTTTAGCCCGACCCTAAAAAGCCCGATACCTGTTAGGGCTAGCCCGAACGGGCTGCGGGTAGCCCGCATAACAAAAAAAATCCTATAAATTATATATATTTTTCAAATAATTCTTTACTTAGTTGATTATCAAAGTAAAAAATAAAAGTGAAAATTCAATGAATTAACACATATAAATGTAATATAAAATTATATTTGCTCGTTTCGTTATTTATAATTTTAAAGATCGAATATATAAATATCTATAACCATAACGTATCTAATTTATTTAAAATTGTTTTTTTTTCCGTTTTAGTTTACGACTAGTGTACGAAAATGTTTACAATTTATTTTTGTGCTAGACATTATTTAAACATATTAAAAATATTATTTATAAAAAAATTTATAGGAGTATTTTAATATAAAAAAATAAATTAATACGAGTCGACCCGTTAGCCCGCGGTCCGTGTAGGGCCGGGCTCGGGTAGTATATTTTAAGCCTGTTTTTCAACCGGACTTTTTGGCCCGGTCCAATAAAGCTCGAAGCCCGTTAGGGCCGGCCCGTTTAGGGTCGGGCCGCCCGTTTTGACAGCTCTAATCTGGTGGCGGATAAAGATGAAGAAAGTTGGAAGACCGTTTATTTTTCATAAGTTATCCATGATGGTGACGATGTAGATTACATGTTTAGATTAATGTTTGAAAATAACATTTTACATCTTTGTGTCTGCTCCATTAAAGTGTAATATGTATTGACATGTAATAATGTAATATGTTCGAATTGGTGTTTGTAATGTTGCATTTCAAAAGCATGTACAACTCCTATATCTCATCTAGCCAACCCATCCTGCCAACTCTAACATAATATTTGTTATATATTTTTATTAAAATTTTGAAATTAGCAATTTGAAAAACATTTGAATTTATAATATAGTATACAAATTCAAAAATTAATTTATTTTGATTTACTAAGTTTATATTTCCATAACTTCATTTTATTTTGTATCAATCTAATATTTTTATTTTCTCAATTTATTTAAAATTTCATAATAAATAATAAACAGTAATAAATTGAAACCAACCAATGCCCCGTTTGGATTGAGCTTATTTTGAGATTCTGAAACGTAGCTTATACAAATAAATAAGTTTTTATATTAATTCATAATTTTTCAATATTGAAAATTTTATTTTCATAAGTTGTTTTTTCATAAACTACCTTGACAACCTCATGAATAATAAATAAAGATTATTTATTTGCATAAACTGTTTTGCATAAACTCAAAATAAACTCAATTCAAACGGAGCCCAAGTGAATATCGGGGTTAAGTGATTAACGCATTACTTTTGATGTGATAACTGAAAAATTAAAAGCCACTTTCTTTAATTAAAACTCAAAGATGGTTACCTATAAATTTGACTATATGAGTAAAGTAACCAATATTGGTTGGATAGCGGAAGAGACTAATTAAACTCCGTAATATAAGTACTCATTTATTTAACTCAATGCATAATATATGCAAGTTTCATGGTTCGAACCCCAACCACCACAAAAAAACTCTGCAATATATCATACCAAACTTAAAATTTTTTTGAAAAATGTTTTAACATTTAGCATACATTAATGTTTCACATATGATAATCTCCACCGAAAATAATCTATGCAAGAGAAACTAAACAAACACTCAGATCTCAATGATATCCTTAGTACTTTTTGAGAGTAATTGAATCTAGATGAAATCAATATGATGTGAGTGAGACTAGTGAGTAATCTATCAAGTGAGGTAGTGCCATAACTGTATTTTTTTCTTTCTTTCTTTCTGACTTTGGGATCTTCAAGTGTCTTGTGCCTGCACTTGTTTTGTTTAATATCAGGTTCATTATAATTTTAGTCATTCTATTATTACTCATTCATAAAATTGATCCTTCCATTTTAAATCATGTTTTGATCTTTCTATCAAATTATTTTAGTTAAAAATTGTGATTTAACATATTTCGAGGGGAGTCTCCGTAACATATGTTAGGCTGTACACGTAAAATAATTATTTTTTATAGTGAAAATGTCAAATTACACTTCTCTAATATTTGTTCCGTGAGCATAACTCAGTTGATAGGACAATGCATTATTATATGCAGGGGTCAGGGTTCGAACTCCAGGCATCCCACTTATTCAGCTTATAAGGTGAATTCTGGCCACTAGGCTATCTGACACAAAAAAAAAAACTTCTCTAATATTTGGAGAAAACAAAATTTCAAATTTCGTTTTAAACGTGTGATCTTCATGATATAGTACATATCTAAGTAATTCTCAGAAGAACTTTTTCTCAACCTCCATTAACAAACCAAATTTCCTTGATTTTTGAATAGCCTAAATTTGTGTATAACCACATTCCTGATTGTTTCACAAGATTATACATCTAACCGTTGGATCAAAATCATTAGGCTGTAATTTCAAATACTGAAATTAATGAAAACAAAATTAAACATGTGACTGTTAGATCAAATACCAAAATATTATTAATTTACTTAATATCCTGAAAAACGAACCATTCGATCTAAATTGAATGGACAATAGTTGGCCAATGGTGTGTTGGTGTGTACGTAGGATTCCCCAATTTGGTGAGAATCCATTTTCCTCCATAACATAACTCACATGAATTATTTTCTATCTATAATATTTTTCCTTTTTATTTTTCTACGGTTCAAAGAACTTGCGTGGTACACTAATGATTCCCCACATTAATTATGATAAAAATATGTATAAAGTCTCTTGGTCCCCACGTTGTTTCTCAGTATCATCAGTAGTAACCAGCTACACAATCGGCGAGAGAGATGGGAGAGGAATCTATACCAAAATGGGAAGGTAAAGTCACTGTTGAGGTAAGAAACACCGTTGAAGAACAAGTATGGGCAGTGTTAGAAGATTTCTGCAACCTACACAAATGGATTCCAATAGACACATGTTACCAAGTTGAAGGTGTTCAAGGCCAACCTGGTCTCATACGCTATTGTGCTTCTAACATAAAAAGTGTTGCTGAAGATGATGTTGTTGCTGAGCCTGAGACAACGATCAAGTGGGCAAAAGAGAAGCTGTTGAAAATTGATCCAATCAAACGTTGTTTGTCCTATGAAATTGTTGAGAACAACATGGGGTTTAAGTCTTATGTTGCAACACTGAAAGTAGTTCCAAACGAAGGTGATGCTAAAAGTGAAGGGTGTGGGATTGAGTGGGGGTTTGTTTGTGATCCAATAGAAGGGTGGACATTACAAGATTTCAACTCTTATATTGAGTACTGTCTTCAGTTCATGGCTAAGAAGATTGAGGTTCAATGCTCTGTAACTAGTCAGAGTTAATCGAAAAGCCTGAAAAATATTTGGTGATGTTAGAATAAATCAGGCTTTGTCCGTGTCTAATGAGTTTCTGTTTTTTTTCTTTCCATCTTTTGTTGTCATCACTTTGTGAAATGTAATGTCCACAAAACTTCAAAAATAAAATAAATTTGTTCATGTTATGAATATATCTATCGGTGGATGTCCATCCATTACCCTTCTACATGCTTGTAACTCCCACCAGTAAGTGGGTTGTGATGTGATCATTCATGTACCTATACTAGTATTTCCACGCACGGGCTAATAACAAATTTTTATCGAATTAGCAATTATATTTTCTAAACATACCACCAAAATGCAAATTTATAAGATAGAGGTCAGACTAAACGGGCTATGTTGTCATAATAAAACCATAACTCTAGGATTTTCCACCCGTGCAACGCACGGGCAAATTGAATATTTTTTGTAAAGATGTAGATGTTAACTTTCAATCCAATACAAAATATTTAAAATATAATATAATTTGTAGATGATTTAAATATGACTATCTTGTTAGAAATAAAAAAGTGAATATATACTCTCTTGTGAAGCAATACATTACTATTTAATGACATACTTGTGAAGTAATACAATATACTCTCTTGTTCTCCCTTTATCATTTTTCTCTACTTTTCTATGTTGTACAATATCTTGCAATGCTTTGAATTAATTTAATAACACGTTATCAACACGAAGCTCTAACAATCTAAAGTGAAACATATAGCAAATAATTCCTTTCAATCTAGACCAAGTAAGTGTGTCTCCTGTTCTCAATGACCTCGTTTTATTTATTTAAGTCCTATAACAGATGAGCATATGGGATAAATAAATTTATATCAAAGTATACTTTATTTGTTTTGTATTACTCGTACTTTAGTGAATGGCTAGATTGGATGTGTTTAAATTTACTTTTCTTATTTGTTGCTCTAACCCAATACTTTAGGCATGGATAGTAAAATCATAGTTATATTAAATTCTAATATGTGATTGACAGTGTGCATATGATGTTAGATAATTCACACATATGGTTCAATATCTATTCTTGCTTTGTGTGCTTCCTCGTAGTGAACTATGTATACAAGCTATGAACATAAAGTTATAAAAATCAATTCCAATCAGGAAGTTTTTTTTAAGATTGTTATCATCAAAACTTACGCAAATGATTCTGAATTGTTTATTTATTTGTTGAAATCTGAATGGTTTATTGGCATCTGCAAGTATGAAGGAAATCTCAATGATGTGTAATATGTTTCAATTATCTTTCAACTCTGCTTTGTGTGATATTAATATCTTTGAAGACTTTATGTCACTTTTAAGAATAAAAGGTTCGTCGGAAAAAGAAAAAAATATTTTTCTCTTTTCTCTCATCTCAATTATCTTTTATTTTGCACATTAGTTTTGTTGGCAAAGTTATTTGCATTGTATAATTGTCATACCTTTCTTTGTTTATTCTTGTTAAATTCTGGAAGAAATTAACATTGAAGGATTGTTCACACAATGAAGTTATTTTGTGATATAGTTCTTAAAGAACTATATATTTATTTTAATATTGAAGCATTCTTGAAGGATTGCTCAAAAGAATTGTTCTTGATAATTATGAAGATCATGTAATATAAATCCTGAAGAACTAAATATGAAGGTCAAAAGAATTGTCTCTGAAGGATTGCAAACAATCAAATTTTTATCATTGTTTATGAAGGTTTGAGATATATATAGTTCTTGAAGAACTAAATATTTAACATCAAGCATCCTCGAAGGATGCCAAAAATCATGATCTTCCTTAGTGTTGATAGATTTGTGGTTGAAAATAAGATCTATTCTACCTTTGTATAACTTTTAAAATAAAAGTTTTGAAGAGTTACACGTTAAGAATGTAATGTAGTTATCGAAGAATTAATTTGTGGTTTTTAAGGATCCTTGAAGGATCGCTCAAATAAAGAATTTTCTTGATCATTGTTTATAAAGATTTGGAATATAGCTCCTGAAGAACTAAAATTTAATATTAAAGCATTCCTAAAGGATTGCTCAAAGAATGACTTTTTTTCCCGTTGTTTATGAAGATTTGAGACATAGTTCTAGAAGAACTAATAACTTAATATCAAGCATTCGTGAATGATTGCATAATAAAACTATTGTGATTTCCTTTGTCATTGTTGATAGAGGTTTGTGTTTGAGTTCCTGAAGAACAACACATTTAAAACTTGATATTATAAGATCTATTTGATCTATAAAAATAAAAGAGAGAAAATATGAGACAATATGTATATTTCTATGTCATTCGAAATGCTCCTGAAGTAGCAAAATAAGTGAGTATCTTCAAAAATATTTTTGAAAGATTAGTCACATTTGTATTTGAACAAAGAGTGGCTCTTGATCAAAATGGTGAAAGGTCACATTGAACGTCATTCCCAGAAGTGAATGGTTCATACTATTAGTTTCATATAACCAATGTTGTGGTTATGGAAATTAGTGTTTGATCAACCTGGTCACATTCTACGATCAAAGTTTGGTTATGATTTTCTTCTTTCTTGTTGCATAAGACTTCTAGAAGGCCTGAATTACAAGGTAAGTAAGCACAAACTCTTTTCTACATAACTCTTGAAAACATCTTCTATGAATTGACGTTCTCTTATTTACTTCTAAATCCTTCAAGATTATTATATCTTAGATATGTATATTTTCTTACGAAATAAATTTATTCGATCTTGATCTTACATATAATATAAAATTTGGTGATGTCAAACTTGAAAATATGTCTTACTGACAATAATATGAAGTAAATTACTCGCCTGATAAATGTGTATGATTTATAAAGTTTTATTTGTTGAAAAAATTGTGTTTAGTTCTTTTTATATTTGATATATCTATGATAATGCAAAAGATGATTCAAGGCTTTAGAATATTTATTATATAATTTCATTTGAACATAATTATTTTGTTGTTCGTTATTGTTTCAAATGGATTAAAATAAATTAATCATATATTATTGTAGACCATATGTTTACAAATCATGTTTCAAAATGTCTACTCTGAGTGTATTAAACAATCCCTGAAGGATTGCTTAAATAATGATTCATTTTGATCATTTGTGATATATTTTCCGAAGAACTACAAGATCAATGAATGCTCTTGAAGAGCTGTAATATTGTTACATGAAGGAACAAAGTTACACATTGAGATTGAATTATATTAATCTAAGTCTCATAAAAATCCATTGAGTTTTAAGATAGCCATCTAAATGGATATCATATTAAAAAAAATGGAGATATTAAATATCTCTATATCCGGAGAAAATAAGTGTAGTGGAAAAATTATTTTTGTCTTTGATTTGACTGCACTTATATTAGTGCAATGAAAGCACATATTATTGTAAACCCGAAGTTTACATATTATATTATTAGTATAATGGAAACACATGTTATTGTAAACCAAAAGTTTATAAATTGTTGGCAAGACCAGTTGGGTTATCCCGGATCTATTATGATGCAAAAACTAGATAAAAAATGGAGATTATTATGTCAACAAATTTGACTAAGAGTTTATTTTGTGGACTTTTCAGAAATCATTTGATAAGTATCATTTGTCAATTGATATTGAACAACTAGTAGCATATGCTCATAAAAATGGACTTGAAGATCCATTCTTTAAACGTCTAAAGTTAATTGTATAATTGATACTTATCATATCATACCTTATAAACTCTAGTTTGGTTATGACACCATGTCTTATAAACTCTATTTTGGAAATCAATAATCTTGTTGAGATATTGATTTGCATCAAGCCAACAAATTACTATATATAAGTCCCCCCTTAATCTATCATTGTTTTTAGATTAACAACCTAATTTTTCTCATCCAAGTGAATTTTGGATGTGTTGTGTATATCACAATTGCTCCAATATAATGCACTAAGATAAATATTGAAATAATATTGGGAAACTATATTTGATATGAATCTCCATCTATCATTAATTGTGCTGAGTCAACTTATTTACAGCTCAGTAGGCTGATTATCATTTGATGGATTAGTTTTCCAATATTGAGGGGAGATAATAAACAACTGAAAATGTGAACCTGAAGTTCAAATAAATCATTGGAAATGAAATATTATTGTCTCATCTTGATCCTCAAGATATAACTCATTTGGAAAGTTAAACAAATCAAATATCAATTGCTAATACTCCAAACGAAATAGATGTCCATGTCGGATAATCTAATACTACAAATGAGTTTCAATCATGCCTAAAGCATGATAGATCCTTGAATAAGAAAAGGAGCTTAAAGAAAAGATAACCCAAACAAGGATATAGAAACTCTAAAGAGTTTTCTGACATAATTGATTTTTCAGTTCCCGAAGAACTAATCAGGTACCTGAGACTTATGAAATATTAATAAATTATGTCATGAATGAAAGATCTCAATGGAATGAGATGGAACCGAATTAAAGTCAACGTCGACGTATTTTTAGATATAACATAGCGCTATATGTGATAATTAATAATGAGGATCATGTATTAAAGTCTATTAAAGATTATAGAAAAGGAAAATATTTGCAGATGGAAAGAGACAGTTCCAGTGAAATCAAACTCTTTGGACCTGTAGCCTGCACATTCGAAGATGTGAAGTTAAATGGATATATATGATTGTTCCCTCGAAAAGAGAATTAGAATGGTAAAATACATACATATACAGAGAGAGTTTGATATGTTCACCTGAAATGAATTGGTCAATGTCTACATTTATTTTTAAGAGACATATATTATTTAGTCACCTGAAGTGAATTCAAGAACTTTTTCGTACTTGATTAAGTTTAATAGCACATGAAAGGCTCAAATTATATGAAAGATGTGCTACAATATATTTGTATGACTCACTTGATAGTGATATATGAAACTCCCTGAAGGATTTCATTTGCATAATTGACACTATCAAAATTATTGAAAAGATGACATCATTTGTCCATTTTAAGGATTCGAAAATGAATTCGCTATAATCGATTTTATGATAATTGTATAAAATATTATTTGAAATCCTGAAGAGATTCTAAAATTTGTTATTATATAAATGTTGATATGGACAAATCTAATTGATTATGTACTAGAATGATTGTGATGTCACTTGATGTCAGTAATGATCATGTCCTCAAGAAAATTACGAACAACTTGAATTGGGAAGTGAGGACACTAATGTATTTTGCTTATATATATATATATATATATATATATATATATATATATATATATATATATATTGTGGTGTTTTAGTTTTGTCAATACAGATATTACAGCAAAGTCAAGCATACATTTTGTACCTCAGAGAAAGAATAATATTGCCCAATTGTTTGAAAATGCTAACACCACATCAAGGAAGTGGAGAATGCTTTTTTATTAAAGATTATGATTTTATACATACAAGAAACTTGCGGTATTCTAATTTTAAAAGGAGGTTCTTTCAAACAACTCAATATAAAGATATCTCAAGAGCCGCTAATTTGGAGAAGAGTATGGAGCTAAATCATATCTTTCTACACAGTCACCATCAAGATTTTGAGTATCTACTATAAAATATTATTTAAACTTCTTCGTTGTCTTTATGAGGGGGAGACAAAAATGTGTTCTGCACTCTTTTTCCCTTAACCATGGTTTTATCCCGCTGGATTTTCCTGGTAAGGTTTTTAACGAGGCAGATTATGACACAAAAGAATGTTGTACTCTTTTTCCTTCACTGAGATTTTTTCCCATTGGGATTTTTCTTAGTAAGGTTTTAATGAGGCATATCTTTGATGGACATCCAAGGGAGAGTGTTATGAATATGTCTATTAGTGGATGTCCATCCATTACCCTTCCACATGCTTGTAACTCCCACTATCCATTGCCCTTCCACATGCTTGATCGATGGCGGCACCGAGAGGCATGGCAGTGAATGATACGATTGAGGAAGATGAAGCCATGTTTCATCTCTATTTTTTTTTATTAAAAAAACTGCTATTTTGTTTATTTTTAATCTGAACCATTCAATCTTTTTTTACCACATGTCATTCATCCAAGACCCTAAATGGGGTAAATGGAGCAAATGGTAAATGGAGCATACCTGGACTCACTAGTAAGTGGGTTGTAATGTGATCATTCATGTACCTATATGCGTCCTATAAATAGGACCTACATTACAATGTAATGACACACCTGTGAAACAATACAATATACTCTCTTGTTCTCCCTTTATCATTTTCTCTCCACTTTTCTATGTTAGTACAATATCTTGCAATGTTTTGGATTAATTTTATAACAGTCTACCTTTTTTTTAAATGTATGGATTCACTATTGAGACAATAAAAAGTTATTCTAAAATAATTTGATTTTGGTTATATTTGAGGTTCAAGATTATAGTTAGATTTGCCTCTAAAATTGATTTTAGTTTCAAGGTAGCATTTGCATAGCTAATTTTTAAATTTTATTTTTATACCTGGGTTCTGTTTAGGAATTTAGGGAAGAGATGACTTTGAAAAAAAGAAAGGGTGAAGTGGAAATAAAAAAAGGAATTTGGAAGACAAGAACACTCTCTACAAGACACTCTTTCAATTTTTTTTATTATAAAGATTTTCTATTTTTCCCCTCTATTTCTATCCCACCAAAGCCAACCTTCAATCTCCAAAGCGAACCGTGGTTTATTGATAAATTGTCACATAAACTTACACAAATAATGTTATCTTAAACTCACTTTTTTATTTTTTTAACAAAAATCAATTTTTAAAAATTGTAGGATTCTATCAAAGTCTATCCATGATGAAGACGCTACTATCAAACTTCATTCTAAATAGTCAATGAAAAATCCCTAACACTGTGTTTGGTTGGAGTGAAATTGAGAAGAGAGAAATTAAAGAGAGAGAAGTTGGAGAGAAAGACCATACTTCTCCTGTTTGGTTAGAGGAGAACATGGAGAGAGAGACTAAAAAAAGGTGGGACCTGCACCTTTTTCTTTTCTCTGCTAGCATGCGAAGAAAGAAGGAAGAAATGGAACAATATTCTAATCTTCCAGTTTTGCCCTTACACTAGTACAAAACCTTTCTCCTTCTATGTTACAAAGATTAATTCTAGAACTAGAAGATTAATTTTTAACTGATTAATACATATCCGCTTCATTCTTTTTGTGAGCTCACTTTCCATTTCAAGATAGTATAATTTAAAAGATAGTATAACTTAAAAAAAAAAGATAGTATAATTTAAAGGCATTTTACAATTTATTTGACTAGTTTTAAAAAATGTTAAATGAAAAAACTCTACCGTAACGTAAAAAAAAAGATAAATCATGACAAATAAAAAAATTTCGTATGCTTTACTTTTATTTAAAAATATTGTTTACTAATATAAACAATATAATTTGTGTATAATTTTCTTCACAAAAATCGTATATTAATAAAAATATTAAGTTGTTAGCACAAGGATATTTTTGTCTTTTTTATAAATTTAACAAACTTCTCTCTCCTATTTCTCTTCTCTTTATTTTATACCAAACAATACATTAAATCTACTTTATTTCTCATCTCTTTCTCTCTTCTCACACTCTTTCTCACCTTTTTCTCTCTTCTTAATTTCTTCTCGCAACCAAACACACCCTAAGAGATGAAAATTCCACGTCAGATATAGTATTTGGATATCCAACGGTCATTAATTTAACGTATTTATATCGTCAGCGTATCCGCGCAATCATTGGATCAAGATCTAACATACTAAGTTTCAAGCTCAATTTGTTTTTAATTACAAAGAGGGCTACAAGCCAAAACTCTCTGGAATCAAAAAAATAATTAAAACCTGCATTAAATTCTAGATCATTTCAATATAAATCCAACAATTACAAATACACAGAATATGTGAATGCAACAAATAAATGACAACTTGCAATCTTTTTCCTCAAATATGACCTTTTTTTGTTGAAAAGACTATGAAAATATATTAAAAACTACAAAAAGGTCCTCTGGCACAAGGCGTAGCAAAAGAACTAAAAATCCAGAGAGTTTACATTACAAGACAACTACATACAACAAAGGAAGAAAAAAATAATTAGGAAACTGCTATTAAACATTGCAGGAGATTTAGCCTCCATGTGAGGCAATCAAAATCGAACAACACGTAATACGATTTTAACCACCAATTGGTTTGAATCTTAACCTTTTCGGTGTAAAGCATTGAAATTTCGATAATAGTAAAAGCTAGGCAAAAAAATTTAGAAAACCCCCCAGCCCGCCAATCTGAAAGAGATGATCTAAAATATTACCATGATGGACTGTAGAAAAACCTAACCAACTAGAAATTAGATACCCAAGACAACCATAAAAGTTGCATTGAAAGAACAAATGGTCTTTATCCTCCACACAGCCACAACCAGTCGAACATAAAGTATCATTAATAGCCAAAATGTATCTCCTAAACAAGTTGTCCTTAGTCCATATTCGATTTAATAACAAACGTTAAATAAAGATGTTAATTTTAAGGGGTATCACTTTAAGCCACAACACATGATTGAAACCCATATTGAAATCAACATCAACAGCCGTTAAGTTGATATAAGCGCTTTTTACTGTATACCGTTGAAAAGAATGATGTTTCCAAACCTACCTATCAGTATCAACAACCTGCAAAACCACATTAGACAATCGAGTCACACACTTCCTAATCAACTCATCCTCCGACGCAGACATCCTCCTACGCCACTTCCAAGCCTCCACATTAACAATTTAACACCCCACCCAAAACATACATATCAACAACAATTATTATCTGTCAACTCAAAAAATCTTTTAAATCTAACATCTAAAGAACTCATCAAGCCACGAATCCTCCAAAACAAAGTAGTCGTACTATCACCCATATTTTTTTGTTGTGTTAACCCTCCAATTTTTGGAGAAAGAGATCTTTATAATTCAATGTTCCATCGGAGATAACTAAAATTTGACAAATTATATTTTCACATTGAAAAGTCTAACTCAATTTCTCCTGAACCATTCATCATTTGGTAGAGTTTATCAACCACCCGAGTTAAATCACTTGATTTAAATATGACATCTTATATGTCCTGACTTTGCATATCTTATGGACAAAGTAGTAATAATTGAATAATAGTCGTTCGGCTAATTGAAAAAAAAAAAACTTATGAAATTTTTTTTTTTAGGGAAAAAAATTTATGAAATTTGTTGCGTTATTATGATCACAAGTGTATTTTGTTCTTTTATAAATTTTGAGAAGGTGAAACTGAGTTTGACACGTTAGAACTTGTAGGTGTAGGTATACATCTGCCTTTCTATTTAAAAATTAAAAACAATTAGACTCTAATCCGTGCGATGCACGGATTTATTAGAGTTTCATGTATATGTATCAAATTGATTATATTATTAGAAACATTTAATGAAATACAATAGTGTTTTAAAAAACTAAATCGATTCATTAACTAACTATATGATGTATATATTCCATACAAAAAATAAATAAAGAATATGAAATCAGACATATATATTCCCTAACTTGAAATGAGACATATATATATTGCTTATAGAAATGATATAAGTGGCTATCTTAAAATAACGTAGATAATTTGTCAAAAAATTTAGTCATGCATTAAGGTTCACTTATTACCTGTTCATATTCATTTACAAAATGATAATGATAACACCCATATAATCCACATTGGAAGTTATTAACTTTACATTATGTTTCCATTTGTAAAAAAAAACAAACTTTATAGCACCAATTTTCTGCGAGAATTGAAAGAATCATGTGTGGGTTGTGCTAATAGAAATTAATAGGTGGTTAGTAGATTTTGGATAATGTGATAGTGAAAAACGAAAAAGGGATTTAATAGTTTGTTAAAAAGGGCATTTGATATT
>Ga0228710_1000758_pt1 | contig 44371 bp, 26 predicted proteins | sample MedpolnodulmetaG_FD_177995 | JGI IMG/M metagenome (GOLD analysis project Ga0228710, IMG submission 177995) | Root nodule microbial communities from Medicago polymorpha collected in Santa Monica, California, United States - pink nodules | ecosystem: Host-associated > Plants > Roots > Nodule... | reverse complement strand
CCCCCCCCCGCTAGAATATTTAGCCAATAGATCTTTCCTGTAGTTGACACATTTTAAGAAAATCAATTGAAGTTAATAAGGCGGAAGTATCACACATCTGCCTCTCTTATGTGTATGGCCACATAGTTCGCATACAATGAAAAGGATGACAAATCATATCAAACACTGAGAGGGATGACAAATCATATCGGACACTGAGAGATGACTCCCCCAGTTGTTGTGGCAGTGTCTCCTCCTCCTGATCTACCTTTGCTCGATGCACTTCAAGTTGGTCCTAGTTGTGGCCCATGCGCAAGCTCTAGTTGTGGTGCATCGAGTTTGCCTCTCCCGACTATGCACTGTAGCTGAAGCTCCTGCATAACAGAGGTAATCATCTACTCTATGTTCTCCATAATGGAATAAATGTGTATGTCCATATCTGAAACATTGATAAAAGGCATACAAAAATCAACTTTTCCCTAATTTTCACACACATTTCAGATTTTAGAATCCAAAACGTCGAAGAACAAATTTCAAATCCAAAATATGAATCAAATAAGTCTGATAGGACAAAAATGCAAATCAAAACACAATATTTGAGCAAATATGTACTAGCATCTTGTGTAATAGTTAGAAAACTTTAAATGTAGTAGTTAGAAACCTTTAAAATGTGATGGGTTCGAGCTAGTTTAGACAAAATATATTACAATACAATGGGTTTCGAATTTTGGGGTATTTGGAGAGATTCTTAGGTTGAAATACAACACCGAAGAAATACAACAGAGAGATTAAAAAGTATGATTATTACTTTTCTCACGAGCCCTTTTTTTTTACAAAAATGTCCATGAGATTTTAGATTATATAATTCGAACACAGTTTGAATCTGTTTGAATTATATAATTCGAAATATGCTTACATATAAGCAGCAATCAGAATCTCTCTCATTTCAGCAGTTGCAAATTTTGCTTTTAAAAACGACAAAAACAAAGTAAAACTTGATAAAACATGTCACATAAAATAAAATATATATAAAAATACAACCAAAAAGTTCTAAAAATCAAAGAAAATTAATGCAAATTTAAGGGCATAATCCCGTAAGAAGTCCCTACAATGAGAGTTTTAATCTTTGATTTTTTTTTCCTGATTTTAAAGAAAAATTTCGAAAGAAATATGATCAAGTTGTCTGAAAACTGGATTTTTAACTTTGAACAACCAACAATGACGTAATACAGAAGGATGAGAGTTAGGAAGATTAACATGGTTCTTGAACTAGTTATCCATGTTATAAACAAGCTCAAAATTTGAGTTGGTACAATTCAAATTATATAATCCGAACCGTTGTTTCTCTAAATAAGGGTGTTTTCGGGTGTTCGAATTCTATAATCTGAAGAAAAAAAGAGTAAGAAACACGCCTTATTTTTATTTATTTATTTATTTTTTGTTTTCAGATTATAAAATCTGAATTGGTGAAATACTCATTTTTCCACCCCAAAACAAAGTGAAAACTCAATTCGAATTATGGAATCCGAAAATCTCATGGATATTTTCGAAACAAATAAGGTGCATGATAAATAGATAAAGTGAGAAAAATAATAGTAAAAAAGTGTGGGTTCTAATCATTTTTTGTTTCTCTTCACTTGTGCAAAGAAAGAGGAGAGAGGTCCACTATATCCATTAGCGCCCATCTTTCTCTCTCATTCGATATGCTATTGCTACTACACCTATATCATCCAGAGGTATGCTTGCTTGGACACAAGCTCAAATAAAAAATATTTGGGTACACACACAAAACTAAACAAATTTAAAAGAGAATGAAATTAAATAATGTCAATTGATGTGATTAAATTATTTTTCTTAAAAACTGTTCCTTTCATGTGAGGGTGCCCAGATAATATGGATCTAGAGGTGTGCCTATGAAAGAATTTCTCTATCATCTAAGTTGATTTTTTTGGGGTGTGAGATTATCCAATTAACAAACTTAATTTTAAAAAATATATAATATTAAATGAATAAATATATTTAGTAATCAATTAACCTAGTTTAAATTAATTGAATTAATTCTTTTAAGTTAATTACAGTGAAAAAAGTTTGTTTTTTGAACAAGCCAAAATAAAAATATATTAACAATAAAAAGCATTCCTATAGCATAAGATGTACTAGAGAGGGACGATGTAGTATCAAAAGTAGGTATTTTTGTGTATGGTCTCCACAGGGACTAGCGCGATATTCAAGCCGTTCAACAATCGTTATCGTTCTAAACTTATAGTTCAAATAATTGATTGATTAAAAATTAATCTAAATTGGAATATAGCAATAAAATTGAGACGAGGTCGGGCAATTTACGCCTGGGTTTAGAGTCGTTGACCAAGCATTAAATAATGCACTCTTATGATTACCTAAATGGATTCTAGCTTTACTCGATATTATCACATATCGCTCAACAACATCATTCGTGTTCAAATGATGTCGTGATTTCTAATGGATCATTTAAATGTCGATTTCCCAAACTATTAAACGATACAAAAGCTTTGAGTTATAATATTCAAAGTGATTATCAAAACCTAAACTCCATGTCTAGAATTAAAGTTTTGCTAGATTATTATTCTAACACTAGATTCAAAAGCATCTTTCAACATCATTTCAAATCAAAGATATAACATTAAACACAAGAATAAAATCAACATCAAATAAAATATTGCTTGAATCATATATTTAAGTATCAAAAAGAGTACATATTAACTTGATGAAGTATCTCTAACCCCAAAGGATAGATTTAGCTACTTACTTTCATAGTAGCCTTGCAAAAATGGAAGAAAATATGAAGATTCATGATGTCTCAACAAATCTTGGAAAGAATCCACTTCTAACACTCTTGCTTCATGTTTCTCTCTCTAGAAATGTCCCCTCTCTCTCTCTCTCTAAAAGTCGGAAAAATATCAAAAAAAATGAAGAAGAATCTCTGAAAAATGAGAGAAAAGCTATTTATTTTGCTGAATTTGTCCCGTTAGCTTAAGCGAACGGGAGGTCGCTTAAGCGAACGGCTGGAAAATCTTTCGTAGGCCATTGAGAAGCTGCCGCGTAGCCTGATCCTGTTGCGCTCGCTTAAGCGGACAATAAGTGAGTTGTAAGCGAGTTGACCTTGTGCTCTCTGGAACTTGTTCGCTTAAGCGAACAGGATGTTGCTTAAGCGAGCTGACTTTGCATTTTGGTTGATTTCTTGGTCCTTACTTGTATTTTCCTGCACAAAAAGGGTATAGTGAGTCACATAAAGCATAAATGACATATTTGCATAAAATTAGAGCTTTTCCATAGATAATCTTGCAAAACAAGTCACTAAAATGTCTAAACTAACACATAAATATATCACTTTTGAGCACTCATCAAGGAGCACAAGAGTCTTACGATTAGAATATAGTCGACCCGAAAGAAGTAAAAAAGAATAAGAGTTATTAACCTATGTCCAAACATGAGAACATGTTAAGCCACCAACCATAGTAACCAAATGTCAGTAATAAGTGCTTTAATGACATGATTTTAAATTCAAAGTTATTTTTGTACTTTTATAAACAAAAAACAATTCTCACTCTTCCATCCGATCTACTCTATTTCTCTTTTATGTCTCTCTTTTCACACTCTCTTTCACCGATTTCTCTAATCACAATTTTTCTTTAGAACCAAACACACCATAATTGATATGGTGATAATACCACGGGGATGGAGGGGTGGCTGAATGTGGCATTGATAACCCCTAACTTTTTGATTTACTTATTTTTTTTATTATTAAAAAATGTTTAGATGAGCTGGATTTCGATGGCTCAACAGAGAGACAAACCTTAAGGCTCATTGAATGTTAACTGAAGTACTTATCAATCATCTATCCAGTGAGAATTGAATCCACAACCTTACGTGTGAATCATCTCATTACCACTTGAGCGAACCTTTGTTGGATTAGTTTAATTACTCGATATACGAAATGCTTTTTACACCTTAAATTTGTATGCTCTTCTTCAAGTTGCCAATTAAATTACAAAATAATACTAGAAATATGTGTGTGTGAATTGCATTTAAAATTTTGAAATTTTCTTAGCTTAATTATGCTATTTAGAGTCTGTTGTTATAGTTTTGTTTAAGAAAAAAAATTATTTTTAAAAGTATTGTATGTGTTTGTTACAATTCTTACAAAAATCAAAATTAAAATAAAATATAAAACAACTTCAAATAAGAAGCTTTTAAAAAACATAAAAAACTTCAAATGAGAAGCTTGTAGCTTTTACTATGGTAAATGAACGCAAAATATATATTGATTTTTATATAAAATATGTAAAAGACAATTTTTAAATTATCGTTTAATATAAATTTTATTTTGACTTGTTGAAAGAGAATATCAAAATTAATTTTATTTTAATCCACGCCCCACTTTCTTAAAAAAAAAAAACCTGGTCCCACTCAAAATCAATTTATGCCTTCTCAGCTGAATTGTTAGCGTGAGTGGTTATGTCTTATGTGTACGAAAGATATTAATTTCCCACAACATAATCACTATGTTTGATTTAATTTTTAGTGGGGTTAAAATTAATTATAGAGGTATATAATTGATTTTCACATGTTATATTGTTATCGAGTATAATTTTTTTTTTGAAGGAATCGAGTATAATTTATTTTACCTTTAGAATTGATTTGCTTAAAATTAGAAATTCAAGCTTTTGATTATATAATTGACTTTAACGTTTAAATTTATTTTTCAACTGACTTTTAAATAAATGTATCCAAACATAAATCAATTTAAATTTAATCCGCTTTTTATCGAAATCAATTTTTTTCAATGCAAACAAGCCATTGTCCTAAAAAATAATGTATATGACTTAAACAAAACAAAACTCATGTATGTTTGGTTTCACTCTCAGAGGGACCATAATTGATTTTGAAAGTGTAGAATTGGTTTTGATGTTTGATTGTTCTTAATTAGAATTTGTAGCTTTTGCTTTTACACATGATTTTTACCCACAAGTCTATAATTTAATTCACTTTGAATTTTTCTAATTAGAGATCATTTTATATTTAACCCACTTTTAGTCGGAATCAATTTTACACAATAAAATCACTCAAAATCAATTTTACACAGAACCAAACACAAAACCAAACGTACACACTGGTTGAGTTACAATGCAGTAGTGGTTCCTGTTGGATGATGTTGGTCGCCATTTTTCTTAGTGGGCTCAGCCTCAAAGCCTGTGGATCTACCAGCATGTCAGACAGTCGCTTTTGTCAAATTATCCATCAACCAATTTGTTGCTAACATGTGCCTGGAAATTCATTTATCTACCAACTCCAACTTGGAGCAGTTTCCTCAAAGCAGATAAACTATTTGGCATTCTGCAAAAGTAGAATTAGTGTTTTTATTATGTATGCATTGCTAAACTGAAAGCTTTAATTTGATATAAACTATGCACTTGGAAGAAAATAATTGTTTGACACTGATCGGTAATAGAACTATGGTTCAATTTTTTAAGAAAAATGTTGACAAGTGCTTCTTATGCATTTCTTAAGGAACGAACTATAATAAAATTATCTTGAAATCAACTTTATAAAAGTACTATAAAAAAAATCTTTTCAATACATAATTTACCATATTTTTTGTTTCATGACAAATTTCACATGAACACTAGTTATCACGACCATTGTTTTTATTTACGGCATTCGTTCAAACTTGTATACATGCCAGTGATGGGGAAATGTTCTATAATTTTTTTTACTATATATGGGAATTGTACTTAGATAGAACATAACTTATTTGATTTATGTGAAATAAAATGACTGTGAAGACATACAAATTAAAATTAAACTATTTAGCATATGCGAAATAAAATGATAGTGATAATGTACTCGTGAACTTAACTCAAATGAAGAGATAATATATAATATATGTAAGGTCATGATTCAAATTCCAACCGCCACAAAAAAGACAATGATAATGAGAGGAACAGACCATAAGGGAAGCTATTATTTAGGGGACTCTTGAGGAGAGGCATAACAAACCAAAAACTAATGGATCTTAGAGAAGTAGGGACAGACCAAGGAAGAGAGTGAGATGCCTTTTGATGGCTATATATGATTGGCATTGACTAACTTGTCCAAACCCTCTTTGGAAAGTTTACTTTTTCTGTCCCACAATAGGGGCTAGGGAGGGATTATACTAACACCTTCCCAAACCCAATACCAATGTGTGTGTTCATATTATTACACACTGTCTCTATCTCCTTTCTCCCACACGTAACGTTTAACCAATAGACACCACTTGTGGATATAGGCAGTGCAATGCAATGTAACATTCAAACTATGATTCAAATTTTGGAAACAACACCATACCTGTGATTTTGCCACTTCACTGTATTGGTCTCATAATTTGGCCAACACATTCGCACTTTGTTTTAAAAGTCACTTTCATATCGGATCACTTACACTTATTAACAAAGATGTGACTGATGTCTAACATGTGTCAGTATTAACACCGATACATATATTTACATTAAATTATATTATTTTCTTAAACTAATATCGGTGTCGATATGTTAGTTTATGTATCTTGTATAACCGGTGCTATAATTAATTTTTCATTTTTCAACTCCATTTCTCTAATAGTGTTAGTGTATGTATCTTTTGTAACCAGTGCTATAATTAATTTTTCATTTTTCAACTTCATTTCTCTAATAGCAAGTTAGAATATATGATTTCAAAGTGAAAAAGCTGTTAGATTAATTATTTAATCAATCAATTATGGATTGACAATAATCAATTATTATAAGTTAATGTCATAATATAAATTTTGGTCTATTGTGTTAATCACTAATTAGTTGATGAATATGTGTGATTGAGCTATTCTTTCTAAATGGACCGTGATAGGTTGGACCATTTAGCTAAGCCCAATGAGAGGTCTCTGCCCTCAGCCGTTTAGTTATTTAAACGTATCTCAGACGGTTACATTTTGGTGCTAAACGGAATGAGGGTAGTCATCCTCTCACCTTTCTAACAGCTATCCTTCATGAATCCCAAATCTTAAAGGTACACAATCTCTTATTCCTTCTTTGTTGCCTTGATATGCTATAATCTGTATCTAATGATCCAGGGTTAAATACTTAAACTTTTTATCAAAAACTTGCCAAGAACAAGAGACTAGATAGTAAATACAAAAACAATGACTGTCATTGTTCCACTAGCTTCTATCGCAAGTGTTCATATAAAATTATTTTGGTTCTCATGTGACAACAAACACACAGCAGTTAAATATAAACAACGACAAAATATCACAAATTGAAAGTACAACTTCACACTAGTTTGTAAGCCCTAGAAGCTTATTTTGAACTTCTGCATATATGAAATAACTTCTAATTTGTCTTCTTTGATCAATTCAGCCAAAATAACTGTGTCTTGTTTGTTTTTTTGACTAACCGTGTCTTGTCTGTTAAAATATAAGTAATTATCTATCTTGATATAAAACATATTTAGGGGCATGTTTCTATTTCAAATCCTATGTTGGCATGGTTTGCGCACTCTCTTAGAATTTGAATTGGAACTAACTCAAATATTACAAAATTGGTTTATAATGTGACGACTGTCGTCCACTTACAAACACATTTGCAGGCTTTATCTCATCTAAAGCATGACCTGAGTTGCTCAATAACGGATAGTCCAATGAATATTGGACACCCCCTCACGCCTATAACTGGACACCTAGAGCATGCATGACCTGAGTGGTCTGATTGCGGATGGTTCAATAGATATGGATAAGCTCTGATGCTATTTAAGAATTTGGACTAGACATAATTCAACCCGTATAAAAATCACTTGTAAGGCGATGACTATCCGCCACTTATAAACACAATTTTAAGCCTTATCTCATCCAATTCAATGTGTTCTCTATACAGACTACAGCGTTCAATTGAAAATATTTAGGCAAAACAAATATTTTACCATTTCAGACTTTCAGTGAGCTAGTCTAGTGTTGATAAGTGGATTTTATTGGTTGCTTTTAGGAGAATCTCAGTTCTATAGAACTATGTGAATTTTGATCCTTACTAATTATTGGGATGCCACAGTTTTTTAACTCTTGTAATCCTGTTTCTTAAATAAAGAGTTTTGCAATGTTTTTTTCGATGATTACATGGATCAAGGAAGCATGTCTGTCAGATTCATTTGAAAAATTGAACCTTCAATTCAATTTAACTGAATCCATATATTATACATTGATCTATCTCCTGTTTTATAGTGTTATTTTTTAGCATTGAAAATGGTTCTTCTGACTTATATGCAATTTTGATATAATAAGATAAAATAGAAGTTTCATTAGTTTATTTGTTGGGAGCAGATATATATTTGAATTCTGCATTGAAGGTTAAAATATAAGATGAGTCCAAATAAGAACCCCGCATTTTGTTTTTATTGTTCATAGAGAGACTAACTTGTCACTTAATTTTTGAAATTAAAGAAGAGTAAAAAAATAAGTTTCAGATATCAGAATTCATTTTCTATACAAGTATTACCAAAAAATATATTGCATCCCAATAATTAATAAGGATCAGGGGTTCTATCTCTAACTTATGCATATAGAGAAAATTCAGTTGTGAGAGGGAAACCGATCTTGTGTGTCCCATATGTTATTCAACGGTGAAGATTACTCACCGTTGAACGGCGGTAGAAATTTGGTACCTATAATATGTAGTCCAAAAGAAAAAGAATAGTAACATTAATTAAGGTGAAATGAATTAAATTTTACTTTTATTTTGGATAGCTAATTATTTTGTAATATATTAATATCTCTCTTTAAACCTTGATGCACATAATCTAGATCCTCCCCACACATTGATGGTGTAACTAAGTATTTTTTTTTAAAAAATGTTATGTGAACATCAACTTCAATGTCTACCGTTGAGATTTTCAACCCTATATCTTTAGTTAGCCTGCTCCAACCTTTTTTAGACGAGTTATTGACGGTACGGGCGAATGGGTTGACCCTTTTTCCCATCCATACATAGATCGCAAGTTGAAAATTTTGTGAAATATAAAAAATAATTTCTTACTAACCATGGTTAATGTTCTTTATCTTTTAATGAGTCCTAATTTTAAGCTCCACTCTTGCACTTTTTTTTACCTTTTTCTTTAACACAAGTGTGCAAGCAGCAAAAAAGAAACTTTATTTATGAGTAGGGTTGTATGAGGACAATAAGAGAGAACTATCACCTTACCGCACTCCCATCCTTTTCTTTTGTTGTATTGGTTTTGGAACCAAAAAGGTGATACCACATTACTATATTATTTTTGTGGATTCTATGACAAACGTTAGTTTCTTTGATACTCAAGGACAATATAGGTATCTCCCTTTAAAAAAAAAGCCATTTTGACAAAGAGAACCCCACAAAACCTCTATTCCTTTCAAGTATCCAATGCCCTTTTCTGCTTAACTTTCATCACTTTTTAGGCAAATCCTTGCTTTTCTTTCTTGCAATCCAGCATTTTGTTACATAGTCACTTGTTTTCTCATTATTGTTGGTTTTTACACTAAACTTTAGTCTTTTTTCTTTGGTAAACACATAAAACTTTAAAAAACTAAATAAATAAATACAAAATCAATGAATTAAATAAAAATGTTCAACTATATAGATTGAATGTAAATATTTAGTACCACACCAAATATATTTTTTTTACTTAGGCTTCTCTAACACTATACAGATTGCTTAAAATATACATAAAAATTAAATGGTACCATGTTATTATATTACTTACTATACAATGTATCGTTTGAGCTAAGAATAAATAAGTATTCAATTATTGTCCCATTATTTTTTGTCCTCATTGTTTTTTGTCAAATCTAATGGCTTAATTTCTAAGTATAATATACATAACAAAATGGTAGATGTAAAATGAGACAAAAGGGTGGACGAAATGTCACCAACTCCCACTTGCTTCCCAACGAGAGAAGAGAATGTTGAAAATAAATTTGTAGCTATTCATTCATAGGTACATTTTTCTACTTAGCAATTAAGAGACTTGCAATTATTTATTTTCTTCTTTTATAGACTTTAGAGTGAGACTTCCTTTTATATATTTATGTTTTGACATTTTCCCTTAGTTCACATTTGTCAAAGTTATTATTCTATAAAGACTTTGCTCTTGTGTTAAAGCCTTAAAGGTATTCACCAATAACTCCTTTTCATGCAAAATGCAAAAAGTTCATCCTTTACAAAGGCCATAGCAAAAGAAGAACACTAAACTTGAGGGAGAGTCTTCAAAAAGAAGGCTCATTTGGTCAAAAGAGTTACTAGTCTTTTCTTAACATTCTTGCTCATGTGATTTTGACATTATGCATTAGTAGCACATGATCACTTTGAGGATAGTTCCAGGAAGGAAATTCTGCTTTTCTGAAATGCAAAGTGACTTGTGAAATATTTGGACTCAATTGGAAGCTTTTTTTTGGCTCATAAGTGTTATTCATTTGAGTTCTCTCTACTGTGAAGTTTTTAGGTAGGTTGGTGAATCTTTTGTAACTTTGTTATAATTGTTGTTCTGTGAATTGTATGTGAATAGCTATGGTTTTTGTTGTTTTCAGGTATGGGACTTGAAAAGTGTGGAGAAAATAAAATGTTAGGACTTAGATTTACTCCAAGGCACAACCGTTCAAACAGGTTTGCTTCTTTCTCATGTTGCTTGAATTGACGTTCTTTTTGGTTATTTGTGAATTGTGATCATTTATATCTTAATATTCTGATTTGGAATAATACCTTAGGTTCAAACCTGTTGTTTTAAAGGTCTATAATTTGGTTAATTAAGCTGCAACTAGCTAAGTTTTAAGCACCTTAATATTGAAAACAATATCAGGAAAAAAGGCATAAACTTATTTCATTTTTTTTTCTGTGTTTGCTCTTTCTATGAGGCAGTCTTCCTGATAATAAGAAAAGAGTTGAAGGGGATAATCCAGACAATCATGTTGAGGCCTTTGATACAATGAAGATGGTATAATCAATCACTCCATTCTTTTTCATTATGAAATAATCATCCCTTCTTTCTTTTTATTTTTATATCATCTTAAAATTGAATAAATGCATTCGATGAAGCACGAACACTTCAAATTGAAGGCATGTCCACTGTCTGACACGTGTCGCTGCTGACACATGTGATCACATTCAATTGCTTTTATTTTCTCAAATTATTACTGGAGTTGACTTGTCAGTGTCGTGTATTTGTGTTTGTGTTAGTGGTTCATATTTGGCATATTGAGTCAATTATGTATCATGAGTACCAAGGGGAGCCAAAAATTCAACAGAACTATATTTTCAAAAGTTTGTTATGAAATGGATGAACAGATAGTTGACCTTTTTCTTTTTTACCTTTCTCAAAGGTATATGATTGATGTTATTAGTCCCAACCATAATGTTGGGACATTAATGGTCCATATTGGTAATCATTCCTTATAGTCCCCCACACACAACAATTTTAATTTGCCTCAAGTATTGTTTGATTTGATTTTAGGACATGGGCTACGTCACTGAATGTGCTAAATCAAGGAATAAACAAAGTCCTACAAGTGAAGTCCATGGTGCTATGAAGCAAGAGGTACAATACCAGAACCTCATCATAATTGGTTTGGTGCATGTTTTCCTGCAGTCATATAATACTTATTGACATTTGGACCATTTAATCATGCTCTTTTGTTTGTCCTTTTCTTTTTGGTGCATTGCATTCATCAATTTCTAATGACTTTTTGCCATGCTATTTTAATCATGCTTCTTGGCCTAGTTGCTTTATGCCTATTTTTGAAGAAAAATAATTACCTTGTGACAGATTCTACAACTAGAGAGAAGATTACAAGACCAGTTTGAGGTTAGATCCACTTTAGAAAAGGCACTTGGAAACAGATCTTCATCACTAGTCCATTCAAATGAAAAGATGATGCCTAAGGTAGAAACAAGTTCAATATACTTAGGAACTATAGAGTTACATTGTTTTAGGCTTTGTTTGTCATGTTTTAATTTTTGTTTATTATTTTTATTATGCAGCCAGCCACAGAATTGATTAAGGAAATTGCAGTGTTAGAGTTGGAGGTTGTGTATTTAGAACAACATCTTCTCTCCTTGTACCGAAATGCTTTCGATAAAAAATTATCTTCGGCATCTCCATCTATCAAGGAGGAAACTGTAAAATATTCTCCTACAACACCTCAAACACCATTTGTCAAACCTTCTATGCCTGAGGTCTTAACCAAAACTGAATGTTCTACGCTACAATATAACGACCATGATGAGCTCGAGACTTTTCAAAATGAACATAGTAGATATGAACTTCAGAGTTTGAGGAAAGAAAATGACTTAGATTCTCGTGTTTATCGTTGTCATTCGTCATTATCACAGTGTACAACGTTTACAAGAGCATCTCTTCCAGAAGAATCTTTAACAAAATCTCTGCGCTCCTGTCATTCGCAGCCATTGTGCATGATGGAGGTAAATCTAGTCTCATGGAAAATCATTTAACCTGGTTAATGCAGTTTAGTAATCATAGAATACTTTTGATAGATTGAACTTTGAAACTCCCGCTTCTCTCTTTTATAAACATGACAATAGGCCATGCAATTCATTGTGAAATTGATGAGATCACGAGTTCATTAAGCATGTCGAAGGAAGCCAATAAACTTCTTTGTGAAATTAACGAGATCATGAGATCATTAGTGAACTCATGATGTCATCCCTTTTTCTTTGCAACCATGTTATCAACCTAAGGCTCTATTTGGATAAACAACTTAATTAAGTGCTTATGTATAAGTTATTTTTATAACAACAGATAAAATACAATAAAACTTTTTTCATATACAATATAAATTGTTTTCATAAGTTATCGTGAAGAGTTTATTTTGAGTATGAGTTGATTCTGTGCAGTATATCGAAAGCTCATCATCAAATATAATCAGTCTTGCTGAACATCTCGGTACGCGAATATCTGATCATGTTCCGGTGGAACCAAATAAACTTTCTGAGGATATGGTAAAATGCATATCAGCTATATATTGCAAGCTTGCAGACCCTCCTATGATACATCCTGGCCTTTCATCTCCTAGTTCATCATTGTCCTCAGCGAGCGGCTTTTCTATTGGAGACCAAGGCGATATGTGGAGTCCAAGGTTCAAGAATAATAACTCCTCTTTTGATGTAAGTTTAGACAATCCTTTCCATGTTGAAGGACTCAAGGAGTTTAGTGGACCATACAACACCATGGTTGAAATATCATGGATATATAAAGAGAATCAGAAATCAGGTGATACAAAAAAGTTGCTCCAAAATTACAAGTGAGTCTCTTATATTAATGTGATTAAGATAATGAAGATCTTATGTTATAAGCACATAGTTAAGTATTATTGAACATGTCATTTTTGTTGTTTAAGGTCACTTATTTCTCGATTAGAAGAAGTAGATCCGCGGAAGTTGGAACATGAGGAGAAGCTAGCTTTCTGGATCAACATACACAATGCATTGGTGATGCATGTAATATTCTTATCTTGTCTGATAAAATGCTTCTCTATAATATTTTTTCCATGCATTTATCTAGTTTTATTATAAGTTGGACTTATAATCTGCTCTTTGGTTTCTATAGGCATTTTTGGCTTATGGCATTCCACAAAACAATATGAAAAGAGTATTTCTTCTTTTGAAGGTAAGAAAATTAAGGACTAATAGCTTATGTCATTAAAAGATGAAACTGTTAAGTCCGAAGTATATGATGTATTTGTTTGTTTGGCCTTTGCAGGCTGCATATAAAGTTGGAGGCTATACAGTTAGTGCAGACACAATACAAAATACTATACTTAGGTGTCGAATGTCTCGCCCCGGTCAGGTGAATCCTATGAACCAAACCAGTTCTATATAACAAAAAAATATAAAGAAAAAAGATTCTATAAAAAAAATCCTATAAAGTAGTGACTAACATGAGAACATGTTCAAACTCGCTTCCCTTTGTAGTGGCTACGTTTGTTTTTTTCTTCGAAGACAAAATTCAAAACAGGAGATGGGCGACAAGCATATGCATTGGAACATCTTGAGCCACTTTCACACTTTGCTCTCTGTTCAGGAAACCATTCTGATCCAGCGGTATTCTCCTAATTTCCATTTTCCCTTGCGTAACTCTAATGAGTAATCCGTAATTACGATACTAGGAGTTTCTTAGCTATCATTTTCCCTTTCTTAACTCTAACAAGTTGTTTATAATCTTCTGATGAACTACGATAGGTACGTGCATATACACCAAAGAGGGTGTTTGAAGATCTGGAAGTAGCGAAAGACGAGTACATTCGAGCTACATTAGGCGTACGAAAGGACCAAAAAATACTTCTACCAAAGCTTGTTGAATCATTCGCAAAAGACTCGGATTTGTGTCCTAGTGGTGTCATGGACATGATCCTAGAATCTCTACCTGAATCACTAAGGAAAAGAGTTAAGAAATGTCAGACTCCAAAATCCAAGAAGTGCATAGAATGGATTCCACATAACTTCAATTTTAGATATCTCATATCTAAGGATGTCTTAAAATGATACTACTTGGTAGTGTTACCTCTTAATGGAGAAACGGTTTTACATTGTTTGCTCTATGTAATTCTTTTTGTACAAAGTAGATTGTAGTTGCATGATTGTGTTGTGTTGTGATGTTGGTAAATAACTTTCTGATAAATATAATGACAATTGGACTTTTGCACCAAATCATTTTTTCTCATTCAATTGCTTAAAAGTAGAATACTTGAAACAAACAAATAGATTATGGAAAATAAATAAATAAATCTTAAACATGTTATCTAGCCATTAGAAAGTTTTCTCTTGGGAAAAAATGTTATTGTTATAGGGCATCATGCTTGAGGACTCTCTCTTGATTAAAATTTCTTGGCAAAACATCTGCATCAGAGATTCCTCTAACTTTCGTACCCTCCGCCGTGCCTTTAATGCAAAACCAAACATGTATAACTTCTGCTCTCATGTGCTCTTCACTCGGGTTAATTTCAACTGAAAAAGTAACCCACTAAGAATGTGAACTTGTATTCACTTTCCCACAAATTCATATCACAAGCCTTACATTAACTCAAAAACAATATAATCAGGTCATTTTCAAATTACCAAACAAGAACAACATCATGAAATCAATAAAATAGGAAGTCAATCCTTATGTCAAAATTTTTAAAAATTTAGAGGCAAGTAAAAAGGAAATAGGAATCAAGAAATGAGTGAGACTAATCCTGAACTTATCAAATTACAATTTATGCAAAGGAGTTAACAAATAATCAACATTCATATATCAAACCTGGCATTACCTAACTATCACTCACATACATTCTATAAATCCAATCCACACAACAAATACTGATAGCAATAACAACCATTATCATTTGTGTCTTCCACTACACACAGTTTCTAGTTTCTGTGTTCTGTTAACATTTACAAATAAGTTTGTTATTCCTTTCCTCACGTCAAACTTTATTGACCTCAAACACAAAGTATTTTTTTTCAAGCTACCAATAACCACATTTTCATGGAGAAGGATACAGAAACATAATTAAAAAAGTTAAATGCACATCTAACCTTGACCATTCTATGATGTCAACGTTTGCTGAGGGTGACTTTCGAAGCAAAATGTCCACTATTCCATCGGGTATGGATACCTGTTCGACATGTACTATCAGTGGCTTCAAGTTACACAAGGAAGGGAGCTCAACCTTCATTAAGTTAGGAAACAGCGTATTCAATTATATTTTCGAGTAGGCGAGGGTCAATGATAAGTTTTTGGTAGCGAAAATAGATTTTGTTCGGGGAAGTTGAGGAATCTCGAAGAGATAAAATATTAGAAATAAATGTTGTGAAAGCCTCGAGAGTGTTAAATTGCGAGGAATAAAGTAGTGTAAGGTTGGGAAGATGTTTCCAAATATTCTTCCATCTCGTCGATAGAATGCAAGTTTGGATGGCTACTTTGGTGTCTAAAAAGGAGAGTATGTGAAGTACAAGACAATTAGATAAATTACTTAGCCTGTCTTTGTTTTCATCGCTGTTGTTATTCTTCATAATTATTTCACTTGCAACTAAAACAAACCCAAACAAATATACCTAGTTATTGTCGTCGTGGTCGTTGAGTTGTGAATTGTGAGTAATGAATTAAGCAGCTTAGAACTGAGAAACACGAACAAACACCTGCTTTGATTGTGCAAACAGCCAGCCACAACACAGAAGCTCCACTTGCAACGATTGAGGAGCATGTTTTGGGAGCATAACATGTTCCAGTGGATTGGTATGCGTGTAATTTGCTGAGATCAATTGAAGATATTATCAATAGTTTGATTCCGCCAGAAGATTGTAATTAGGTAGGTAATGCACCTTCCAACTACAACAATTGGCTTACTTTGAAATGGGATAGTTCAGACTTGTTAAACGGCCGTTCCCAAACATTCACCCGAAATTTCTATTGTTCCTTTAATTTAAAGGATTAAATTCTTCAAGTATCAATGAATGGAAGTATTGAAGTGTCAATGAATGCACCTCATTGTTTTGACACTTGAATAATACCATTTAAACCAAGTCTAACAAGAATTTAATAATTTGAATGAAACAATAGAAATGGTCAGGTGAATGCATGAGAGCTGTTGTAACGTCCTGATATTTAATTTCATATTATTATTATTATTATTGTTTGTTCACTTTCAACTCTCTTTTATTTGGTTGTTGACCTTTAAAACCAAGACACACCACAATACATTACCACACATTTTTCCTTCTCTAAATTCATTTCTATTAGTGTCCCGTGACAACTCAACAAATACACAATCTTTCTCTTTTCTCTCACTTGCAACAAAATATCAAAACCAGACAAGCTTTTCTCCTCCCATGGCTACCACCTTCCCACGGCCGTAACTCCTCCGTCACGTCACGCGTCGTATGACAACCCCATGACCACCATCAAATTTCTCTCTTCTTCCTCTTCAAAAACCACATATTTATTTTGTAGATTGGTGAGATTTGAAACGTTCCAATCATCACCTTCTCTCTTATTACCTTGCCATTATGAGCCTCCTTGTGAGCAACTAAGTCGATAATCTTATTCCTCGCCGTTTTCTCAAGGAACCCCCTATATTTATTTTGCGATTGAAACACTTTCACCGGCGACCACCGTGCCGGAGTTCACCTTCGCCGCGTTTGAGCTCGCCTCAGCCACACCGGAAAATTGTCTCGTGGCCATTTAATCACTTGCCTTCTTGGTGAGTTCTATCTTCCTTCTATTCTCAAAATTATATTTTTGTATTTATTTATATTTATTTTCGGATTTTTGATTAAGCATGTTGTTTTTGCTATATTGATGATTTTAAGTTTCTTAGTAGGTTCTTGGTGCATATATTGAACTTAGTTGATGTTAGAATCTTATTTGGCCCTATAAAGGCTTGAAAATCAATGTTATATCGATGAAGTTTAAACTATGGTTATACTTGGCATCAAATCAGTCAATTTGAATATGGGATTAGTGCTATGGTTAGGCATGTTGTTTTGTTGTGGAAATGATAAGTATAAGGCTTATGTAGTGCTTTGATTTATATAGGCTATGTTCAAAGACATTTTTAGGACTTTATCCAAACGTAACAAGAGCTTGAAGTTCATAAGTATAGTCTAATTAAACTAGTAAGGTATGGAATCTATTCTATCATAAGTTAAATTCATTTTGGTTCAGTTGTTAAAAGCTTAAATCAGTTGAGTGAGATTTGAAGTGCTTCAAGAATAATTACATAGAGGCTTATGTTTATGGTATATAGTTAAGAGATAATTCTAGTGTTTGATGTTGTTGATAAGTTACATTTGTAATTGGGAAAATATACAAAAACTTTTGAAGTTAAATTAGATTAGATTTGGTACTTTAAGCTTGGATACAAATTATGTCTTGTAGTTAGGCTGTGCTTTCAATTAAAGTGATTGTGTGTTTTGCTGCATTTCTTTTGACTCGAGATTTTGATGAAAAAGCTTAATTCCTCTATTTTAAAACATGTTACTCTATAATTTATATCGACAAACTTTGACAACATTAGTCTCCATGGAGCAGTGTTAGGATTAAGGTCATCATGCATTGAGTCAACTATTTTTATAAAAATCTATTATTACTTATTTTTTTGTGATTACTTTATTGGGTATGTATATGTAAATAAATATTGTTGTGTGCATTCCCATATCTACCCGTATAACTTGATGTGTAATCTGACCCCTCTATTCTTTTTCGGCTAAAATATGGTACTCGTCCCTGCAAATATGCCTCGTTTAAGTTTTGGTCCCTGTAAAAAAAAAATTGTTTTTGGTCCTTGCAAAAATTTTTGTTTTTTAAAATAGTCCCTCCAGAGACTATTTTCAGAAACAAAAAATTTTGTAGGGACCTGTTTAAAAACCAAAATATCTTGCAGGGACCAAAAACTACAAAAATGGGTCCATTCATCATGTGCCACGTATGCAAATCATCACAAAAATGGGGTCGGGGACTATTTTAAAAAACCAAAAATTTTGCAGGGACCAAAAACAATTTTTTTTTTACAGGGACCAAAACTTAAACGAGGCATATTTGCAGGGACGAGTGCAATATTTAAGCCTTCTTTTTCTTTCGTTGTTCCTCTTTCTTATTTTATGCTCTTAGCTGCCAACAAGGATTGGACAACTGATGTTGAGATCATGTTGACCTTAGCGGCGGAAGTTAAAGACTAGGTTGTGTTATTGCCTGTCTAAGTTGATTGAGTCTTTGTAGTCCCTTGTTGATTTGTATTTGTTTATTTGTATTTGTATATATTGAGGACTTTCTTTCTATTTGGATTTGAAAATTGTGTATGTATCATTGTGTAATACCTCCCTTTTCATGGTGGCATTTAACATGGGAAAGGCTAAAAGTTTCCCACCATGGGAAAGTTAATATTAGCCATCAGATCAAATAAAGAACACAATCTTATCATACACATTCAACATTAGATTTTTTTTCATTACCTTCAACTACCATCTCTCCTTCAATGTCATATCATCTTTCAACCTAGAGTATACAATTCCAGAAATTAAAAGCTTAAAAATTCTTCTCACAATTATTCCCGAACTCAAATTAAACTCTTGAACAGCCTAGAGATCCGAAAAAAATCTTTATGAAAATGAAAATAGATCAAAAGGTATACCGGTAAGTTTTCAATCAGGCAAAAGAAACACCAACATCCATCATCACATAAAGCACACACCTCACACATCTTCCTTTCAAACTCCACTCCAAATTTCTCACACATTCAATTTCTTCAACTCCCACGACAACTTAAATTAACTTGTATTACCTTCTTCTGTTGTTAGATTCAAGTGAGAATAATAAAATCAAATTAAAGATAAAATAATAAAATTGGGTTATGAGAAAGTGGTAAAATATAAAATTGGGGGTTTTGTTATAAGGAGAGTGGCGAAGAATAAGAAAAGAGTTTGGATGCATGGATGCGAGTGGAACAACAATTTAATCTTTGATTTGGTATTTCATATGTCAATTAGAGAGAGAAAAAATTGAGAGATGGTTGCAGTGAAGTTGGTGTGTATGAAAGAGAGAGATGGTGGTGAAAGATAGTGGCAAAAAATATAGTGTTGAGTGTGTATGATAAGATTGTGTTCTTTATTTGATCTGATGGCTAACATTAACTTTCCCATGGTGGGAAACTTTTAGTCTTTCCCATGTTAAATGCCACCCCTTTTCATATATAAATCTTTTGCAAATTAAAAGGATTATTTTTATACATGATGAGTAGTAACTCTCAAAAGCATGAAATCCTCATATTCTCCTCTGGCAATTGTTTGTAAGTCCAGTGTAGTGATTTTATAAGTCTTTACTATGAAAAATTGAAACTACTATCAGGTACAACTTTGGCTTCATACAAAGGTTGAATTTTTAAAATAGGTCATGCCGAAATCTTTACAAAAATTTATAAAGAAAAATGATTTTTATTCAATTAATTAAAGTTAATTAAAGGAGGTGTTACAGCTGTTGTTTAGCAAGTTTAAATTTACTCCATTTCATATCTTCTGTTGAGCCTATTGTGTATTTTCTGGGAGAAATTATTCTCACTGCCTCACCCTCCCTCATACACCTTTCGTTCGAGTTGTCAAAGCATGTTACACAACCTATTTCGGGGTGCACTAACGAGTTTCGGAGTTTACAGGTTAAACACTCTACACTATTCATAACTTTAGACGATTCCTCTAAACTTATGCATATTATTAAGACGATAATACAAGATTTGATCTGTAAACTTATTTTATTTGCAAAAAGTCACCGGAAAGATCCGCCTAAATAACACTCGTAGCAAAAGACAAAGTTAAACTAATCAAGCAGAGAAATCGCCACGCATAGTAATCTTGCTTAAATGAACAATTTCATATTAATAATGACTTGTTTGACGTTGACAAAGTGACAATGTGCATATTTAATTTGCCAACCATAAAAATTGATTTTGAAAGAACTAATTTTCTACAATTGATTTTACTGGTAAATGATTTGAACATAAAATTAAAATCACTCTTTATATTTGGATATATATTTACATAAAATGAGTATAACAATAAATTTTAGTCTAAAAATCATGTTTATACTCAAATATTACAAATCATCAAGTTAGAATAAATTTTAAAGACAAAATCAATTCAACTTAAAGACGGAACAAATATGTCAAAAAATCAATTTTACACGACCAGAATCCAAAGACTAAACATAGAACCAAACAGAGGCATATTGATCTCTGTAGCACAGTTTACATTACACTTACATAATCTAATTCAAGAAACAACTAACATTACTTGAAATACATCATATTATTCATATCATCAATCAAAATGGACTCTCTCCAATGACATTACCAGGTGGATCATAGAAACAAATAGTCAAACTAGCTTCCTTCTTACCAGTACAAGTAGCTTGTGAACACCCAAGTTGTGCTGATTTCTTCCACACAACTTGCGTATAAACACCACACTCATGATTCACCACACAAGTATTATTCACATGAATGTAAAACTCTTTCTCCTTCACCCACTCCTCCACCGCTTTGCTCGGTGTCACGGCCGCTGCGGAACCCGCCCAAAGCTGGTTACCACCGTACTTGCTGGCTGTTAAGTTAGCAAAATCGCAACCCATTTTGTTTCTTTGGTAACGTACTAGTAAGCTTGTGTCTTTTGCTAGCTTCTCGCTCCATTGAAGTGGCTCAACACCTACTTCAGCTCTTGCTTTGTTGTGTGATTCTAAGAACTCTTTAGCTGCTGGTGGAAGAGGTGGTGGTGCTGTTGGCTCCGGAGTAGTGGCTACTGGTCTTGCAGCGGTGGACGAGACAAGGAGCAGGGATAGAGTTGCTAGAGAGAAGAGAGGAAAATAATGTAACATTTTCATGTGACCTTATCGGTTGAAAAAATAACAATGATATTAAGGATGTGACAAAGTTGTAGTCACGGATGGGACCATATTTATATAGACTTTGGTCCAATGGGGGTAAAGTTGATTTACTAAGCTGTCCTTGACTGTGAAATTTCAGTAAAAGACATTGTGATACAGACTTTGGGAGCTTGGAAATTTTGACATGGAGTGCAAGCTGTATTGCAATTTGTAGAGTGAGAAGAGTTTGTGATGTATGCTATTGCTATATTGCTAGATCTCTATTGACTAGTCACTGATTTTGGCTAATTGGATGTACATGTACACGTAATTAGTCGTAAACCATATACTAATAATAGAACAATTATTTAGACTTCTAGATAGTTGAAAGGTAAAGATGTTGCCAAGCTATGCTTTTCTATTCATCACAAGAGGCATGAAATACAGGGATGGTTTCCAAGATATGTGGTAACATTTGGCAACTAAGTACTTACAATTAATTACAAAATAATATAAATGATATTTTAATGATTATCGATAAGAACAATTGATATTGCAATGATTACTAATAACAAATGATAATTTAATGATTGCTAATATGTGTGATTGATTAAGAAATTGCTTCTTTACTGCTAATAATGGTGATCAATATTCCTTAATAAAAAGAAAAATTTAATTGTATGCACATTTTAACCTCCACACACATTTGTGATAACATTTGTGATAAGTGTCCACTTTTTCTTTAACACACCTTTTAACTCTTTAATTATAAGGAAAATTTATGTCGTGGAAGTGTGTACAAGTACAAGGGTGGTATGCCACCCAAGGGTGTCAACCTATCACCACTAAAAAAAATGGTTATCCTCGCATGTGTCCTTGTGTCTTAAGAGCATAAATATCGGTTATTTTTTAGTGTCTTTGCAAATAAATTTAGTCCATAAGACTTGGTTGTCGAATTCTTGTGTGACTCGTGTGGCCTATAGGACGTGGTTCCAAAGGGATGCATAGCATCTTTTGGTTGTTTCCTGTCCATTATTTCGGTCAATGTTTCTAACTCTCTAGAGCACCAAAAGTGGGATATGGGTCCAATGAAAAGGTTGGATTTATGTGCAAAAAATATAATGCGTTGACCCAGAAAAATGTGAGGACTTAAAAATTGTGTAAGTGTAACAATTTTTTCTTTTTGGTACACGTAAGTGTAACATTTAATTATATACGTTTTGCAATTTTTTTTCCCCAATTAATCTAGTAATTAACGTTCATACATTTTTATTAGGTCATTGAGGGAAGCCGCACAAGTAAGAGAGACACCACATTCTTACCCAAAACCTTAAGGCAATGAGTTTATGAGTCCTCTCAATTATAAGGTGTTCAATCTTTACTCTTTTATCCGATGTGGGACATATAACTCACACTTGCACACAACAACACTCTCACTCAAGTGTGAGCCCATCTATTCAACATGCTATCCCTTCAAGCGGAAACTCTTACTTTGCCTGTATCGTCGTTGCTACACAAGGAGCCACTTGATGCTTGTACCGTTGTTGCTGCTTTCTGCGCAACTATCTAGCGGCCTCGGTCGTACCCTTCGTCGAACCGGGGCTCTGATGCCACTGTTGGGTCATTAGGGGAGCTCGGTGACAGTCCACATCGAGGCTAGAACAACCGCACAAGCAAGATAGACGCCACACTCTTACCGAAAACCTTAGGCAATTGGAAACTCTTACTTTGCCTGTATCGTCGTTGCTACACAAGGAGCCACTTGATGCTTGTATCGTTGTTGCTGCTTTCTGCGCAACTATCTGGCGGCCTCGGTCGTACCCTTCGTCGAACCGGGGCTCTGATGCCACTGTTGGGTCACTAGGGGAGCTCGGTGACAGTCCACATCGAGGCTAGAACAACCGCACAAGCAAGATAGACGCCACACTCTTACCCAAAACCTTAGGCAATTGGAAACTCTTACTTTGCCTGTATCGCCGTTGCTACACAAGGAGCCACTTGATGCTTGTACCGTTGTTGCTGCTTTCTGCGCAACTATCTGGCGGCCTCGGTCGTACCCTTCGTCGAACCGGGGCTCTGATGCCACTGTTGGGTCACTAGGGGAGCTCGATGACAGTCCACATCGAGGCTAGAACAACCGCACAAGCAAGATAGACGCCACACTCTTACCCAAAACCTTAGGCAATTGGAAACTCTTACTTTGCCTGTATCGTCGTTGCTACACAAGGAGCCACTTGATGCTTGTACCGTTGTTGCTGCTTTCTGCGCAACTATCTGGCGGCCTCGGTCGTACCCTTCGTCGAACCAAGGCTCTGATGCCACTGTTGGGTCACTAGGGGAGCTCGGTGACAGTCCACATCGAGGCTAGAACAACCGCACAAGCAAGATAGACGCCACACTCTTACCCAAAACCTTAGGCAATTGGTTTATGGGTTCCCTCTCTTATATATCCTTTGTTTCCTCCATTCCTAGTCGATGTGGGACATAATCACTTACACTTGATTACCAAACAATCTCCCCCTCAAGTGTGAGTCACCCACATCACTAGCCTGATCCACTGTTGCGGAGTCCGGGGAGCCCTGGGAGCGGCAATTGGCCAAACGTCCAGGACCATAAGAGACTTAAACACCACACTCTTACCCAAAACCTTAAGGCAATAGGTTTATGGGTCCTCTCACTTATAAGGTGTTCAACCTTTACTCTTTTATCCGATGTGGGACATATAACTCACACTTGCACACAACAACAATTTTAAATATGAATAAGTGGGGAATTTGTGACTCGATACCCAACCCCCATATAATGTTATTCTTATAGCTGCCAAATAAGTTGTGCTTACATGACCATTTTGTTCTTTTTAACACTTACTATAATGAAAAATTGCTTTTAAAAAATTATTTTATTCCTGAAAAGTAAAAGTTTATAATGACTGAATAATCATCAACTAAACTACGCGTCTTATTATATTATTTTATTCCCTAGACAACAGATCAATGTCGCAAAAAATATGTATCACTCTAAAATATCTTAAAGACACTCAATAGATTTCTCCTATTAACAAAACCTATATCTATTCATTGCCGGAGATTTGCAAGTAGGTGTGGAATATGTGCAGCCGCGACTCCATGAATGCACACACAATTAGTCACAATTCAACCTTAAATCGATATTTTAAAAAATTGAAAATTTATATTGAAATCTAGACCTTCAATCAAGTGCGGATTCATTGCAGTCACACTGCATACATCCGAATTCCTTACAAATGGATAACTACTTTCATTTCACTTTGGAAGAAGCGAAATGCACAAGAGGTATCAATAATTCAATATCATGAGTTGAATAATTATATCTTCTTTATATAAAAATTGACACTGCAGAACGTTTTGTACTAAACTAGTTATATCCCAATGCAATTATAAACTTGGTGCAATATCAAGCATCAAAACTAATCTTTGGTTGCGGTTGCTCTAAAGTAGAATTGATTTTATCTTAAAATTTAATTTAACATGCGTCTAATAAACTTTTTGAATGAACAAAACAAAAATGCTAAAGAGCACGACAACAACTTGTCGTGGAGTACACACAATAGCATATTTGACACGAACATAATTGCAGACTTTTTCATTTATTTCAACTATAATGTATTTAAGCGATGAGATTATGCCATAACATATCGTGTAGGTCGTGGGGTGAATATTGTCGTGCACAATAGCACTTCTAAGGAACAAACATTATTTGTGTAGACAACCCATTAATTTAGAGTTGGTTTGGGAATTGATTTTTATAGGGGAATATATTGTTGATATAAGTTTTACCGAATATATTCAAATATAAATCATTTTATATGTAATTCACCTTTATTAATTTATATAATCAATAATCAATTTTTATCATCTTAAAACCTAAACAAACCTTGTAAAACTAGTCATGCTTTTATACCAGATAGGCAATGCAACGAATCAAACACAACGCGGGGATTTTTAGAACAAATGATAAAGATTTATGTGTTAGATAATAAAGTATCGAACTTAAGTTAATTTGCATCTGATTATTAACATTAGGAACCCAGGGCAGAATTAATAGCAACTTACTAACTTTGGTTACAAACACTAATCACTGTGGTGACAAACACTAATCAATTTACAGCAGAAACGTGAAGCAGGGAACCAATTGGGTTCTTTCTTCTCCAGATCATAAAAATTTAATAAATATATTCAAAGATCCCACTAGGTGAACTAAATTAGTTAAATCATACAAGAAATTAAAATTAAAAAAAGAACAAAAATGAAAATGTTAAAATTAGTATACAAAATGTAACTGCTAACACTATTAACTTACATTGGAAAGGGCAGAATTAACTTTAACAACGAGATCACATAGAAGTTGAAGAGACAACGGATAATTAGAATGCAAAAGAGGAACAATGAAGTAGATTCGACCGGGTAATAGCGCGTCTTCATCAGAAACTCGCGGCATACACTCCCCAATGCACATTGACTCTGCATTTGAGATGTAACAATCGTTGTTATCACTGTTCTCCGAAACAACAATGCTTGCAAGAACCGGTTTCTTGTATTCCTTGATTGCACCATTAGAAATGTTCATCACCATGATCGATGAAGGTCTTCGAAAAGATTCAGATGAACATGTTGCAGCAAAATCAACCCTACCATTTTCACTAGCATCTCTTGTTGATGATGATGTTGTTGTTGTTTTCACATTGTGACATGATGCACACACGCCCATTGTAGATTCTCTAAGAGTCAGAGATATCTAAAACTTTTCACTATTTCTATTTTTTTGATTGGTTTTGATGTTTCGTGATTCCTTCCACTACTTATCCTACTTTTTTATATTATTGTTTTTTCGTGACAGATTGTCTTTTTTAATATAAAAATTGGTGAAGTATGGATCTATAGTGTGAAGATGAAGATGATGCTAAAATTAATTGATAATGTGAAATGTCACATAACTTTAAATATTTTGACTTTGACCTTATGCGTGAGCGTGCATTTGAGGAAAAAGACAATCAAAAGCGACTACACAAGAGAATAATATTGATAGGATATGATGATGATGATAAAGAAACGGCCATTATCAAATGTATAGTGATTGTTTGACAAATCAAAATAAATGGACTAATAAAGGCTATTTGATTTTCGGTACAATAATAAAGGCTAATTTAATTCTATTAAAATGTGATCCTTCTGTGTTTTGTTTGATTTTTTTGAGTGAAGATGAATTTTGTACATGAAAAACTTCGCAAGATTCAATTTAATATTCTCTCCTAAATACAAAATAAGAACATTGTTTTAGGTTCATAAACATAGTAAGTTAATCTTTGTCCTCATCTTACTTGGTTTAGTTGATAAACAAAAATATAGAGAGAGGAAAATAAAGTCTTGCGTAAGCTTCGTTGAGTTAGTAGGGATATTGTATATTATATGCAAGAGTCGAGTTCAAACTCCAGATACCTCACTTCTCCAAATTTAAAATGAGTGAGCTACAACCACTGTACTACTTGACCAAAAAAAGAAAGGAAAGTGAAAAGAAGATATGATTTACTAAGTTTTTTTTGGTGGCATTTACTATACACAATGCACAAATTTGTACACCATACACAACTTAGAAGAAGTTTTTTATTAACCATTAGATCAAAGAGGAACATTGATCTTATTGTAATCTAACCACACTATATCATTTTCACTTTACCTTCAACCTTCCTATCATCTCCCTCTTTTCACCACCAATACATGAATTGCATAATTCTTCTCATATTAACATGTCCAATGTTAATTTTCCATGAACTCCTCTAATTAACTGATTCCAGTATTTTTTAATTAAAATTTTAAAAATCCTACACTTCATCAAAACATGAACGTGGAACTGGGTATAGTCCAAGTACATGTAGAAACGTAAGTAAAATTTTCTGCAGCGCTAAGAAAGAGATGATACAGTTCAACTGCAAAGCTCCATTAGGCCATGCCTTCACCATTTTGCTTTGATGTAGTATAATATCACAACATGTTATTGATTAACTGATTCCACTAGCCAGTGTATATCCTTGACAAAATCCAAATCACGCCACACCCATATAGTTGAAGCTTTTCTGTTTAATTAATTAATTTCCAAACAAAATTATTCACACAAAATCAAAACAAATCACATTGAATTCTAGTTGTTTTGGCCATTGCAAGAGTTGTGGTTACAGTAATAAACAAGAAGAGGAATCTGGAAATAAGGATCGAAGAAGCTTTCGTTTCGAAAAATAATATAACCGCCGGAGACGGTAACGGAGCAAGGGGAGGGAGGAGGATGGTTTCAGCGGGATCATCCAATCACTGTTATAAATAATAAATTCATTTTTTTAGATTCATTCGATATATTGAATGACCATAACGTGTAAGCAGGAGCGAAGCTATGAGTGGTCGTGGATTTGGCTACCCAAATAATATTCTTTTTTATTTGAATAATAAGTTAGTATGTTTTGTACTTAGACAACCTAATGATATATATTCAGCTTTTGACCACATATATATAAAGCTATCATAAATGAGTTTTTTCTTTCTTCTTAACCAGGAAAAATAGGAAGACAAAAAAGATAACCACTTATTTGATAAACATATTTATTTATTTTAACACTATCGATCATTTAAACAACTATAAAAGAGAGTTTATAACTAGACTCTTTAGAGTTCGAACTTCGATCCTGCATATAACAAAGCATTGTCCATGACAATTGAGTTATGCTCACGAGAATAAAATAAGAGTTTTTTTTTTATTTTGGTACAAAACTAAATGAGAGTTTTATTAACAATAAAAATTATTAAAACAACGTTGAAAATATATTTAATTAACTTCTTTAGATTCGGCCATCACGTAAAAAAATAGATAGCCTTGCCACCGAAAAAAAGTATTTTATTACACTTAATGAAAATTAGAAAATATTAGTATTAGTATACATGTACAAAATATACTTTATAACAACCAAAAAATTTCAATATAACAAATTATTAATAAAAGGGTTGAATATGTTTTTAATCCTTATAAATATACCAACTTTTCATTTTAGTCCTTCTAAAATTTTCCTTCAACTTTCGGTCCCTATAAAATTTTCAATTACTACTTTTAGTCCCTATTTTAAAGTAAATTTTTATATTTTTTAATAAAATTGTGCAGAAATGTATAGAATATTTTAAAAATCAATCCAAAGAAAATTAGAATTTTTTAACAAAACATAAATTAAATATGATTTTTTACCATCAAAAATATAAAAATTCATATTTAATTTTGGTAAAAAAAAATCTATTTTTTTTGGGATAGTCCCTTATAATCCTAGAAAGCGAATTGGAGGAAATGAGTATCGTCCTTCAAAGGATAATAGAGTTAACACGGATTACATTGAGAATTCTTTAGAACGTGATCCTAGAAAGCGTATTTAGGGGTGGGGAAAAAAATCCGTGCCCGCGGGTATCCGCGGATAAAATCCGTCATGGGCACGAGGCGGGTAGTTAAACGGGTACCCACGGGTATAATAAACGGGTATTTAACTACCCGTTATTTTATGAACACGGATACGGATTTGATGATATCCGTGCCCGCGGGTATCCGTACCCGTTAATAAATTAAGTAAATTACTAAAATATCTATGTGTATATATAAAATAACTTCGAATGCATATGAATATTTGGATGTTTATTTGGATTTTAGTCCTTTAGTGCTTTTATTTGGAGGTTTTTTATACTTTTTGAATGCTTATTTGGATGTTGGTTGTTTTTATCCTTTTACTATGGTATGATAAATTTGCTTGAGATTATGTAAGAATCATGATTTTTGTTGGATTATGGTATAAATTATGAAATTTGAATGAAATATGTTATGTATGGATCTTTAAAAGTTGAAGTTTGTAGGTAATTAAAAAAGTTTTTTTAAAAAAAATAAAAAATAAAAAATCCATGGTACCCACGAATATCCGTGGGTATCTAAATACCCGTGGATTACCCGTATAGAGATACCCGCACGGATACGGGGACGGGCACGGGTACCATAATTATCCAACGGGGCGGGGACGGATATCATACTACCCGTACCCATGGATACCCATTGACATCCCTAAGCGTATTCCAATTTGACAATATCCACGAATCAAAAGGTTGCAATACAAGGAGCATATATATTTTAGTTTATTTTGATGGCGGCCACCCCAAACATTTTTGTCTGGCTCCGCCACTGCTTATAAATATAATATATTTTTCTGCAATTTTTTTTATTGTTTTGTATTTTTTTTTTAATGAAATTGTGCAGAAATGTATATAATATTGTAAAAATCACTCCAAATTTTTTTTAACAAAACGTAAATTAAATATGAATTTTTTACTACCAAAAATATAAAAATTCATATTTAATTCATGTTTTGGTAAAAAAATTCTTATTTTTTTGGGATAGTTCCTTATAATATAGGGTTAATTAAGTTTTTCGTCCCTATAAATATTGACAATTTTGTTTTTACTCCCTGCAAAATAAAATCACACTTTTTAGTCCCCGTGACATTTTCCTTAAGCATTTTAGGGACAAAAAATGATGATGGAAATTTTTTACAGGGACTAAAAATGCTGATGAAATTTTTTTACAGTGACTAAATATGTTGATGGAAAATTTTATAGGAACTAAAAAATGTGATTTTATTTTATAAGGACTAAAAACAAAATTATGAATATTTACGGGAACCATTTACTTAATTAACCCTGTAATATGATATATTTTTATGTAAAAGTTTATTCAAAAATATGAATTCTACATATGAGTTTACTTTAAAGGAGGGACCAAAAGTGAAGATGAATAACTTTTGGAAGACTAAAAGTTGAAGAAATTTTTTAAAGGAACTACAAAAAAAAAGTTGGTATATTTATAGGGATCAAAACATATTTAACCCTTAATAAAATTAAAGAAACATTTTTATTCATTTACATTACATTTTATGAGTAATAAATTCTAAGAAAATAACACTAATAGATAAAAATATCAATCACATATTATAGAATAGATTAAAGGTTGAATTTATTTTTTTCCTCTATAGAGTAATGAAAAAAAATTAGTCCATGTGAGATTTTTCTTCAAACATCGATTCCCCAAAAACAATTCCGCCATCAAATTGAGTTTTTAGCATTTAGTTTGTGTTCTAAGAAATAAAAGTTTATATCCAGTTTTCCACATGTATATGCTAAATTATGTTACACTCGTGTGACACAACTCATCAGATTTATTGTTTTTTATTTAAGCAAACACATCTTATTCATTTTAATATTTTAATTAATATGAATTACATCTTTTTTAATGGAACTAATTAATTTAAATCTAAAAATTATCCTTGTATTCTTTTTGAAGGAATCCCTATTTATTTTTTTTAATGACTAAAAATTGTTCGTATTTTTCTAAATGACAAACTTATGTCTTATGAAATTTCTTACTAGGTCAAAATAAGTCTTCACCCTATAACTAGTTTATTAAATTTAAAAGTCGTGTTGGCGGACGATTCATTCGTCAATTCTCGTATCCCAGTCATGCTTTGATAGACTTGAGACTGCGTGGACTCGAAAGAGTCGTTAATGCTTGTTGTCGTTGTTGCGTGGAGTTGATGGAACATGAGTTGATTTTGAGTTGACGATCGACTCATTCCTGAAACTTTAAAACCCGCACTTAACTGTTAGAATTGGTTAGGGTTGGATCCACTTGTGGAATTTTATTTTATTTTTGTTTTGCCCGTTAGGGTTGTTGACTGGGTCTGGTTTTATGTCCTCCTAGTTCTTATGTAGTTTTTCTTTATTTTTTAATAATATATATGAGCAATGGACAATAATTTACACTATTCTATTCGTTGTCATTTTGCTCTTTGCCAATAGAAAAAAAACTTCTTTTTTTAGGGGGAAAAAACAATCTTATGAAGTATATTTTATCTCTTTATTTTATTTTATCAAGGGAATTTTTTTTTATAGTTTGTAATCTTCGTTGATTGTAATAAAATACTTAATTTAAAAAAAAAATATACTTATTTTTACTATATCAAGTTTTTACTTCAAGTCATTTTATTAAGGGTTAAATATGTTTTTGGTCCCTATAAAATTGGAAACTTTTAAGTTTAGTCCTTACTTAATTTTAATAGGTTTTTTATTCCCTACAAAAAAAAAATATTTCTAATTTTAGTCCCTACTACAACAAAGTTTGTTTAATTATCTTTAAACTCTTAAATTTTTGAACGATTTTTTTAGACAAGTTTAGAACACTATGAAAGGTTCATTTACTAAAATTTAGAATTTTTAACATGAAACGAATTGAATATGAATTTTTTAAAACGGCAAAAGTTAAAGATAATATTAACAAAATCAGGAAGTAGAAATAAAAAAATTTAACACGCCTGCAAAAAAATTGTTCAAAAACTCAAGAGTTTAAACATAAATTAAACAGATTTGAATTGAGTATGGATTAATACTTACTGCAGAAATTTTTTTAGGGACTAAAAGAACTATTAAAATTAAGTAAGGATTAAACTGAAAAGGTCCCAATTTTATAGGGACCAAAAACATATTTAACCCTTTTATTAATACATATATTTGTTTTCCATCAAAATTTCCTTTCATTTTCTCTCATACCAAATTATTTAATTATCTCTTTTTTAGGTGTGTGTTGGGTTGTGTGGTGTGGAGTATTAATTTGGATATAATTGAGTTTGTAGAATTGATTTTAGTTAACAATGATTCTGATTAAAAGTTATTTGTGTTTGAAATATTTATGTAAAGGTGAATTGAACTATAAATTTGTGTGTGAAAATCAATTACAAATCTTAGCTTCAAGCAGCCACAAATTTAGGGTGGGGGCAGTGAGGTCAGCTGGCTCCACTTGACATCACTTGTATACTATTATTGTCTTTACGTAATTGGTTTATAACATTATAACAAATTATAAGACTAATAAAGATGCTAAAGAATGTCCTAAGGGTTTTAATTTAGAAAACAAAAAGCTATTTTACATAAAAAGTGTTGTAATTATTAAACTGGTAAAAAAAATTATTTATTAGATAGAATTTCTTTTATGAAATCTCTATTCATTGTTCTTACGACATTTATTAGTAAGATCCTAAAACTATTATTATACTATAAACTACTATTTATATTTGGTGAAAAATGACTTATGATTAACGTTTATTGGATGGAAAAATAGTTCATCAATGTTATATTTTTTAATATGTTAGAAATGAAAAAAATATCAACATTTGAGAGCAATTATAAATAAAACTTATATAAATATTTATACTTTAGATATTTATATATTTTTGTATAAATTTTAATGATTTGACATTGATCCTACATACTCAAATTTCTAGATTCGTCCTTGGTTTCAAGTAGAATCAATTATGGAGTTAGAGTTTCTACTCGACAACAAACAAACATATCAGAATCAATTCTACAACTTTAGAATCAATTATATTCCCTCTAAAAGTATAACTAAACATATTCATTAGTCATTACTTCCGGTTCTTTTTTTTTGTCTTCCCTCTATCTTTAATCAATCAAACGAAGTGTAAAGTGGGTAGAGACTAACTTGTCCCTGTTGATCTTGCGAGTTTTCTCATGGACCAAAATGAGCCTTAACTTTTTTATACTGAAAATAAGGTGTTTATTATTTTAAATTGGTAAACTAAATTATGTGTCACTAAAACTAGAAAATTACGAATCTACGAGCAAGCACATGACATATAAGTTAATAGCATAAACCAACCTAATGCCTACAAATGTAACAACATTAAAATAATCAGAATAATCATGTCTTCTTATCTGTAACGTTGACGACCAATTCATCATTTATAGAATTAATAATGGGTCGAAATATCACTTTGAGAGGAACCAACAAAATTTATAGAGCTGGAATAGTGACTAATTTATATATTTCAAATAGTGACTAATTGGATAAGGGTTTACCCTGCATATTAAGAGACCTAAGATAAAATTTATAGTGAGAATTTTTGAAATAAAATAAAAGTTTTTTTTTAACAAATCAAAATGGGATATATTGCTCAAACCAAAAAGTGATCCACCCCGCACAAGATGTGCTAAAATGATGAATCACCTAAAATCTGATACAAACCAAAGAACCTATGAAAAGGTTGTCACCACAAACAAAAAAAAAAAGAAATAAATTACCCAACACCCATACAACAAAGTGGGTGTCTCCACCAATCATGATAACCAAAAGTAATAGGCACATAATGCGAAAACAACCATAAAAAGGAGTTCATCTTCACCTTTTCAAGAATACCATGAGGATTGATTACCGCATTTTTGAAGACACGGCTATTTCTATCCTTCCATATTGCCCAAGCACATGCAAGCCAAATAATTTTTAGATAAGAATGCACAGCTCGCGGCATGCCTGCTGCATGAGTAAATTGAAAGAAATGATCCTTGATAGTTCCTGGAAAAATGAAAGAAAAGCCAAGCCATTGACAAACTAAATTCCAAACATTCCCAAATAAAGCACAACCAATAAAAAGATGATATGTTGTCTCAATGCTTTTTTTTAAGGAAGAAAGATAAATATATTAAATAAAAACAAAGAGATACAGAGACTGGGGGGGACATTGGACCTGACCCAGGTACAACCCAAAAGGGGATTCAACGTGATAATACAAACCAAGTGGACTAACCCTAATCAATCCTAACAAAACAAACACTCCTCACAGGCGCAACCCAGCGAACCCGTGTACGGGCGCGAAACCAGGTTACCAAAAAAATGAAGAGTGAGCAATGTATACGGATCAAAAAGAGTTTTAAATTAGCGAATGGATCGACTGTCAACACGGTATCAAAATCCACGTACCAGCAACTCCCTGAGCAAAACAACAGGCATAATAGCTCTTTCGAGCGTAACAATCTGAGAGCAGTCATAAACTGAGACATATAAGAAGTCGATACCAGAGAGTGGAGGCAGACCTGTCATATTGAGATCTGCAGATCTCAACAGACCTGGAACAATCAGATAATCAAGCACAAGAGCACCAACACCACCAGTTTCGCAAGAACAAACCATTTCGAGTTAACAGAACTGAACCCTTTCGGGTTTATGAGAACCAACCACTGCAAAAAGGTCATAATCAATATCCACCCATTCTCTGTTCCAGCAAAAAAACACCAAACAAATTGTTAGAGACACCAGCAAACTATGAAATAAAACACAACAAGCGATCAGAACCACCGGAAGAGCCTGTCACCAAACCAAACAAACAGAAAGCGCACAAACACGACAAAACAGTCGGCGAACTCCACACCATGAACTCGGCGACACCGCAACAGATCAAAACGAATATCTGTTCTATCGTCAAGGAAGGGGAAAGCAACCCAAAGGAGCAGCGAATCCACGAGCCTATCGGAAGAACAAATCAACACCGGATCTGATAAACCACATCAAGAAACGGCAAACGGCATGAAGGTTGCAGTTGATTGGCGCTGAGAAATGGGTGCCTCCGACGAAACCTCCGCTGAGAGGACAGCGACGCGAGGTTCTGCGGATGGTCGACCCACCGTCGCACCACCGCCACCACCATCTACATCTTAAAAGGCAAGGATTTGGAAAGGAGGGAGGGAAGGCGGTGAGTTTGCTTTTAGAGAGAGGTCAGAGACAAATTTTTTCTAGAGAGAGAAACCACAATTTTTGCTACACCCTTCAACACATAAATTATCACCAACTTGCAAAATATTTCTTCTCACCAAGTTTGATTTTGTCGGAATTCTGTCTTGAAGAAGACGCCAAACAAATAAAGAAACTTTCAAGAGGACTAGTTTATGCCAAACATTGTTGATTTCATTCTCAATCACTAGTTCAGCTGCAGATGTTAGTATGTGATATGTCCCTCGGACCTAATAACCATGAGTGAGATCTAGCATCCACCTCCAAAAGTCCTGAATATTATCATGTAGAGGCTTTGAAAAAAGAAAGAAAATAAACCGGTAGAGAGGACAGGACATACTTCAGAAGAACCAGGCGGCCACCAAATGATAAAAACTTGTTATTCCAAGACGACAATCGAGAAGTAATTTTATCCACCACAGGTTTCCAAAAATTGAGTTTCCTACTATCACCCCCAATACGCAACCCCAAATACAAAAACGGAATCGTACCAGTTCTACAATTTAGAACTGAAGCAGCTTCTGCCAACCAAGTCGGAGAAATGTTCACAGCCGTCAACATACTTTTATTAAAATTCACCTTCAAGCCCAACACCTCTTGAAGTAATAACAACACCGTCCGGATTGAACGCACATTTAACCAACATTTTGTACCAAGAATAAGAGTGTCATCAACGAATTGCATATGTGACAGCTTAACATCCCCCTGCCTTCTGTAACACCCCGTTTTCCCAACAATGTAAATAATACAAATAATCAGAGTATTCAACGTAAAACGGAATGCCACACTACCAAATTGTATAAATAGAGTAAAATTACTATTTATTAAAACCACTTTAGCAAAACATCGTAGCGGAAAATTGATTCATGGTTCAACAACTTTGGCACTACGGCCTCAACATAAACAACTTAATTAAAAATCTTAATCCAAAAAGGTTCAACAACATAGTTCATAAATAATACGCAACAGTGGAAAACAAGCAAATAATCCCCATCCCGTTACATATCAGAGCGACCCTAAGACGACGCACGAGAGAGTCAACTCACATCAGCAACTAATCCTGGATATCTGCACGTTACCCACGTAGAGGCAACATTCAAACAGAAGGGGTGAGATTTCACATTCAATAATAATAAGCATATAATTCATCAATGGAATTTAACAACCTAAACAACAATAATTAACAATAATAGTTCACATATACTTATTATCAATAATAATTCACATATGCTTCATTTATTTCTACTTAGCATTTAAAATCAACGACAACAACTCAACAACGACGACAACAACTCAACATTAACGACACAACAATAACTTGACTATGCAATATGCATGTGGTACCAATCAACGTGTTAGAGCATAGGCTCTCAATTCAACGTGTAGAGCAATGACTCTTAAAGCAACGTGTGGAGCATAAACTCCTAAAATCAACGTGTGGAGCATCAACTCCTAAATCAATGTGTAGAGCATAGGCTCTCAAATCAACGTGATATGAATGATTAACATTCAACAGGGCATGAGCCCCCAACTTCATGAGTATGCATGGACTCGACAACTTAATCAACAACAACGTACGACAACGACAACAACAACAACAACAACAACAACAACAACAACAACATCAACAACATCAATACTACAATCTCATAGATATTCATCATTTAATTGCAACATCATATAATCATCATGTTAATTCAACATATGCATTCATATAGTAATTCATCAACATATATACATAACTTCATGTAATATTTCATTAACAAGTTATTCATATAATAGACCATCAATGTGTACATTCATATATCAATTCATAAATCATGTTATTCTTGACAAACAAACCATCTGAGTAACTGATAATATCACCTAAAGCTTTCAGGTATGCACCAAAGGCTAATTCAAAACAGAAATGTATGAATACGACACAAGAACATGAAAAAGGTACACTACTACAAGGTTACTCGCCGTGGCGGGCAAACACTGCTCTCTGTTACACAATCGTTTGCCGTGGCGAATGGGTGGCGAGCAAACACTGCTTTTTGTCACGTATAGCTCGCCGTGGTGAGCAGACTACTCGCGGGGGCGAACGTAACAGGTTTTCTGTCGGGAAGTGTGATTTTTAACCCCAAAAACCCAATTTTCATCAACCTCAATCCCAAAATTGATAGGAAACTCAACCTATGATCATTCTACAACCTGAACATCATTTATCTATGAATTCTACGGGCTTTCTACACTCTCAACATCCAATTCTACCAGTTCTACCATCAAATCCGATATTTAACCCTAATTCTCAAATTCACATGAACAACAACAAAACTACATGCTAAATTCAATTTCAGAATTATATAGCCTAAGATTAGAGAATATTAGTCCCACCCTTACCTTAGATTGGTGATTGCAAGACTCCACAGGTTCTCTCTTCTCTTGGTTCTCCTCTTTCTCGCAAAGACTTCTATAAACCTAGTTTTGTCTGACTCTTATTTTTCTTTATATACTCAACAGATTTTCTAATTAACTCTACCTATTTCTAATTAATTCCAAACCAGCCCCTCCAAGTCTAATTATTTTAATTTCCAACATATTCTACTAAATAATAATATAAAGTCACTTAATAAAACAATAATACACAACCACACATCACTTATCAACGTAAATCAACATAATTCAACATAAATTAACATAAAAGACTCCAAACTCAACTAAAATAAATAAAGAAATAAATAGGGCGTTACACCTTCCAACCCCGTACGCCTGGAACAAATTATTAGACACCAAAGCCTTCATCAAAACATCAAAGCCTTCAAAATATGTCTTTTCAAATAAAATTAGGGAGTGTTATAATGAACGGGAAAAAATATAAGAATAAGATTAGGGAGTTTTATGCGTCAATTCAATAAACCCAATGTCTATATTGGATTTCTCTCTTTTTGTTGTTGGAGGTTTGACCGTTGTTTGTTTTAAGAGACATTAAATTGATATTAGTAATTATTTATAAGGCAAATTCTATGCTACATCCACAAATTTGAGTGTATTGATACACCAAATCATTAAATTAATAGTTAAACGTGTTATTTTTTGAAGAGACAAATTGTTTTCTATCACCTATAATTATAATAATTAAATCTTATTTACCAAAAACGTCAACGAAATAAAATTTAATTTTTCTGATGTTTTAGTATTCATAAGAGATAATTTTGATTAATTTTAACAATAAAATGTAAAAAAATTAGTATGATTTTTATAAATAATGAAATGATGTTTTTTCTTATGAAATAATATTTTCTAAAATATAAATATCAACAAATAGCTCTTTATTTCATAAAAATTATAGTAATTTTATAGATTTTTGAAGTAAGAGTACCGGTACAAAAATAATATTAACTGTAACCTTATTAGACAAATTATAACACTCCCTAATTAATTATTTTTGTCTTTTCAAAATATTAATTGTAACACCCCCTACTTTTACTCGCGACATACATGTTAGTGGAATTTAAGTTTGATTTGGCATCCTTGTAGTCTAGTCACTTAACAATCATCCGTAATCACATCACAACAGCTGTACAACTCAGAGGAGATCCATACACAAACCATGTCATATTAATTACTATCAACCTAATAGAAGCAAGCATAGTATAGTAGTATAGTGCAATTAGTATCAACTTAATTGGTAACAAAGTGCTCTGATCTGAATAATGTATTAGTAATTTTATAGCTGTTAATGTACAGTAATTTTTAGCATAAACTTTATTTATTCATCAGTATGTAAAGACTTTAACAAATCCCTCATGAAAAAAGAGACTCCAAATTCAATCAAGCTATATTCAAAAATGGTTTGAAGGCACATTGATGAGTAGTAATATCATACCAAATTTACCAAACATTATTCTGACCTCTTTCTCATTCCACTTGGCCAAAAGCAAAATGACATACCAAAAAAAACCATTAATCATATTGGAAAGTGATATAGTACATGAATTGGTGCGTGGTCACATTTGCCATATCATATGTCTTGTCATGAACAACAAACAACAAGTAGCAATTCACAGCTCAATCTCAGCAGTGTAATAATATTTCGTAGTTGCATGTTTTCAATATGCCATGCCTTACTCTTTCTCCATCATAATAACACCCCTTAACATTAATACATAGTATTTTTAATCAATTCTAACACCCTCTTTGCCTAAAAGGCTAAAACTGCAAAAAAATTCAAGTGGATCTGTTTGAGTCTTGCTGGCAAAGACTATACACAATCTGGTTAATCTCAATCGATGTGATGTGTGGAGGACCCATACTTACATATACATACATTACAAACATACACAATATTCGTTACTCAGACATTACAAGCCAAAAATTGAACTGATTCGTCTGTATATTATAATTATTATAATTACCGTACTATCACAAACTTGCTACATTACAGCTGTAAACAATTCCTACACACCACACATAAAACTTACCAACCCTGCCCATTCTTTACTAGTTTTGTTGTGTTTGTGTCCTCCAATGCCAACCCTATAATTTCAATGCCAAATAGAGCACCATGCCTACATTGATCTCTCATATTTTGATTCACGTTTTACATAAGAAATTATGTCTTTATTTACCTTCACAACCTTACATTTCCTTTCATTTTGTCCTCTTTCATGTAACACTCGTCTAATTGTCCACATTCATAATGGTACGAGCCTAACTAAATTGTTGTATTTGTTATTATGATCATAATTATCATGTAGTACAAAATAGTATAGCTTCATCTGTCAAACAAGCATTTGGACTTGATGGAAAGGTTGAAAGCAGGAAATTAAAATAACGTTTTTCCTTGTCTAAGTACACAAATTTAGATAAAGTAATATGAAAATTGTGTGAAGTGTGTGTTTCTTTCTATACTTTTCATCCTTCTAGAGAGGTCACATTTATTGGGTTTGTACCTCTTCTTTTGCTAGACCTAACCCTAATTTGAGTGTATGCATGGTGCCACCAGGTATTAATTTTCTCATCATCGGTATTAATTAGGGGAGATACGGAAGATGGATACACAACTCATTATGTTGGAGCTTCTTCTAGTCCGGCTTCATGGGGAGGTTTGTGATTGTAGGTGGTCTTACTCTTTAGACCACCTTCATTCGATAAGTTTGGTCTTTAATTAGTCTAGGATCCCTAATCGGTGTTCCTGTGGAGAGACATACTTAAGCGGACAGTCATATTATATGGTCTAAGCTTTTAGTATCGAACACAATCCTAAGTGTCAAGCCTAAAAGGCAAAAACACTTATAATACCAATCAAGTAAACACTTATATCAAGTATCAAACACGACTTCCAAGAGTCAAGCCTAAAAGGTAAATACACTCTAACCAATCAAGTAAACTGATATTAGATACGAAACACAATCTCAAACGTCTAATCTGAAATGTGAATGCAACTATAATTCATATTTAAATTTAATTGTCTCAGTTCGTCTCTTCGACCTTTAAGTACCATTAGGCAATACACGTGGATAAGGATAAGGTAATTTTCATGAATCCATTGTCTTACACTATAGGTTTTGCTTGTTAGCACTGATCTATCTAAAATCTGATTATATTCCCCTCTTATCTTCCAATACACACGTTTGTAGCAATCTAAGCAGTCGTTTTCTTACATTATAATATACAAGATAGAAGATATATTTTCTATCAGCTAATCCAATTGCACAATGCTATCATATAATTACAAGTTACTACACGACAATTACCGTTACTTTCATTAGTAATAAACTATACTACTACGATATGCTTGCATGATCTGTTAATGTTGGACTCTTATGCTATTTTTTCTGGTCAATTAATCCAATGTACAACTAATAATAATGAATAACTCAAGTTACACGCAATGCAAGCTCGATTGTTGAATTAAATAACGCGGAAAGGATTTTAAGAAAACTATTTATAGTTCAAATTATGGAAAGCTAGTTAAATAACTTTCTTAAAAATAGGTTCAAATTATGGAAAGCTTGTTAAATAACTTTCTTAAAAATAGCTATTTAAAGTTCAAATTATGGAAACTAATATCAGAGTTATTAAGAAAGCTAGTTGTCTCTTACGCGTAAAGAATTTTAAGAAAGCTATTCATATTAGAAATTTAATGTTAACATTTGTGATTGATTAACATTCTAAATATCATGATTATAAATTAAATTCCAAAAAGAATAGTTGTCCAATCAATTTCAAATGAAATGATATAACTTTTTTTATTACATTTCAAATAATATACTTGGAGGTCAAAAACTAAAATGTAAGAATCTAAACACTTAAATCACATGATAAGTGATTTTTCAGGTTTCAAAATGCAACAGTGGTAAATCTTTTAAAATAGAGTGTATCTAGTCACCATTGTAATCGTTCGATAGATTAATCTATGTAGCTATGTGTAAAGTGCATCGACTAAAAAAATAAAATTGAAATGGAGAAAGAGTTTAATAAAGAGACAATTTAACGGAATATCCAAATTCCAATTCAGACTTGGTCTAACTCCAATCAAAAGAATCTAAATCTACATCAAAAAATTTCTTCTCAAAAAAAAATATCTACAAGAAAAAAAAAATGACCATCAACCATTTTCTTCCGAAACTACCCCTACTCCGGTATCGAACTCAACAACGCCGTAAACTTCTCAACACCAGCACTACCACCTCTAGCACTTCTTCCTCTTCTTGATCTCTGCACAGTCACACCGGTAGCCGGAGAAACTCTTTTGGAGTCAGACTCACCGGAGAACAGAATCTGTTTCCGGCGACAGCCGCATCTATCACCGCTTTTCATCAACGCAGAACTCGCTTTCACAGCCAATGCAGCCATTTCTTGAGCTTGTAACGGTTGCCGTAACCAACTCAACGGAAGAGCGAAGTAAAGCTGTCCTGGTTGTAATGTTTGGTTTTCGGCGACGGCAGTAACGACGTCGTCGAAATCCATTTCATCTGCGTTGCAGATGAAAGAAGAAGGATATTGTTGAAGAAGGTAAGAAACTTTGATTGGAGAAGAGAATTCTTGTAACCGTCCGTCTTGTAAAATGAGTTTCGCGGTTGCGACACGAGTTGAATCGGAGGAGCTACAATTGCCCATGGTGAGTGGTTAATACTTATTAGTATTAGATTAGGTGATGAAAAGAACGTGAGGAAGACAATATATATAGGAAAGTTTTTGGAATTGAATTTGTACACTTTTGCCACGTTGGATTAGCGGGAATGGCTTTCCAGGCTGTAAGTTGTTGTTGACAGGTTGTATTATTTGTTAGACCCTATTTTCGAGATTCTGTACTAGTGTATATTTACGGTTATTGCCACTAGGTTTTGGACCACTCCCATATGAGAAGGTTCAAGTAGTTGAATTTTGAATGGACCGACGAGGTTGAATAAGGTTGGCTGAACTGATGAATAAGGTTGGACATCACTTCATCTTCGTGAAAGATGGAGTGGTGCTTGCTAGGTATAAAAACTTAAGTCGATGTTTGATTGAGTAAGAATGAAAGTTTTATGGATAGAAAATGTGTAGCTAGCATCAGTGGCAGAATCCATTGGATCCTTGCCTTGTGTGTGCGTTTGTTTGCAAGGACAATGAATTGGAATAACTTCTAAAAGGTGTAAAGATGCGTGCCTTTGGAGAGATCGTTGATGGATAGAGCATTTGGGTTTCTGACGAATTAATCATTTGGTCTAGTCGAAAGAAGGAAAAAAATACTATATGATTGAACATTTTGATCGTAGTTTCATTTCAACTTGAGTTGTTTGATACAATTAAGTGTATTTATAATTTGATGACGAACTTGGCAAAATCACAATGTGAGATTATAAAGTATAGTTTATGCAAAAATCACATCATAGTGGCTAATTATCACCATCAATCCAAACATTTAATATAAAAGGTTTGATATCTCATCTCATTTGAGTTAAAAATTAAAAAGTTGGAGATTCTGAATTCAAACTCATACCAAAGAGTAAATATTAAACTAACATCTTACTTTTTAAATCCAAACATTCATTGTATCATTTATAAATCTATTATTAGGTGAAACCATGAAGTGGTGGATGGCACAAGCAAATCACGTGAAGGGTGTTTTACCGTGTTGACTGTTGATAATGATACCTAACCTTGTAGCGTAGCAATTCAATGAGCAAAGCTGGATCTTGTTGTGTTGTTGTGGTGGTTCTAAATTAAGAGTGGAATGTAAAGTTGAATGCAATAAAGTGGGATGTTAAAGTTTGCAACATTGAGGAATTTTAGTAAGGACTATTGTCATCACGGGCCACAAATTCACCCAATAGGAGTAATGTGTGATTCAATTCTGAAGATTTACATGACATACTGGAAATCACATTTGCCAGTACATATTTTTTTTCCCACGAGATGTAAATGAAACTGCCCCAATTCTAAATTCAAAGGACAATCTCCATAGATCATTATGGTGTGGTCCTTGTGAAATGTGAATTCTCCTTTTCCTTAGCCTTTTCTTTTGGTACATGTTTTTTTGGCTATTAGTATATGTTAGAGAAAAAGTTGTCATGTTGGATTTAACCTATATGAAATCCTAAATCATAAAAATATATTAGTGGACTAAATATATGGACAATACTCTTATTTGTTTTTTGATTAGCACGCCATTGTGCATGAAAGTGGATGAATATTCTTATCTAATGAGTAGCAAAACGAAATAAAATAAAACTATGACTCTTTTTTGGTCGTTTACTTTTCTTCTAACACGTGAAAATCTCTCTTTCTCATGCCTTGTTTGTATATATAAATGCATGGTTACTTTAAATAATTGAACGCATTCACAATGATTCTAATTTTATTTATATGATGATGATGAGCTGCCTCAATATAAATACTAACTATTTTATAAACAAAACAAATGACGATGATTACGAGTTCTGATTTCAGTGTTTATTTGGGCTTTCCTTTCCTAACTAAACGAAAGAAAACTATATCACACTAAGGTGAGAGGTCCCGTTTTACGCCTTTTTAATTGTGAAGTGCATAATGATTTCAAAGGCTATCTCACTCTTGTACACATACACTTTTTTGGTTTGGATTTTAATTATTGAGCATATCATATGCACCAAAAGTTATGTGTTATTGTTTACTAGTATTTAGAATGTCAGAAGAGTTTTCCTTAAAAAAAAAAAGCTTAATTGCACTTTTCACCCCTATTTTTTGCCAATTGTGCGATTTTGCACCCCATGTTTTTAAACGAGCGATTTTGCACCCCATCATTTTCCCCCTTTCTGATTTGAAGGCCCCTCATGTGTTTTAGTGATGA